>Ga0180217_1000262_pt1 | contig 97633 bp, 34 predicted proteins | sample eDN3rd37CBELigOP_FD_128521 | JGI IMG/M metagenome (GOLD analysis project Ga0180217, IMG submission 128521) | Enriched Organic Plus compost microbial communities from Emeryville, California, USA - eDNA 3rd pass 37_C BE-Lig OP (version 2) (version 2) ...
AACCCCACAAAACTATTTCCAAAACGGGAATAGAAAAACCTTTTTCTCCTCTTTCTTGGCCGCGTTCCCCCCCCCCCCCCCCCGGTTTCACGACTCTAGCCCTGTTGGCGCACCTAAGCAACTGCATAAATGTCATCCCTGCAAGGTGGTCTACTTCGTTGCGTCGTCTTTGGTAGCGGCAGTACGTTCCCTAGTCTCGTTTGTACATGCTCTCCTGTTCTCATGAAACACAGATTCAACGCGCTCGGACTGTGTGTCGGCGCGAGCGGCTAGCCCGTTATGGCACATGTTTTATGTGGTTTTACATTAGCCCTGTCATGAAAGCCTTTTTAAAACCTGTTCCGCCCTTACTATACCTGGTCACCCCACGTATAGCTGTCGGAAAGTCTTCCGTCGTGCTGAGATTCATCACGAACACTTTCGGAGAGGAATACCTGCCCACGATTGAGGACCGATACCGCAAGGTCATTGATGTAAATGGCACAACAGTCAACCTGGATATCCTCGACACTGCTGGTCAGGAAGAATTCACCTCGGCTCGTGACGTATGGGCACGCGAAGGAAGGGTAAGTTGTGGAATCGTGACGCTACTCACTTGTTTAGGACCAGAAGTGGTGAGGCCCCTTTCAGCCTTCTTTCGTTATTACCGCGTTCTCGGTGTCACCTCTCTTAGTTCACTCTTAACAATGCCGATCGTATGCATCTCAGAGCTGGTACTCATCGCAAATCGTATCACCCGGATTCCCCATCTAGGCGTTCATTCTCGTATACAGCGTTACATCAGCACAGTCGTTCCGAGACCTTGATGATTATCGTAACCACATCCTTCTCGTTCACGAGGGCTCAGAACCCCCGCCGATTGTGCTTGTCGGCAACAAGATTGACCTCACACGCGAGCGACAGGTAACTACAGAGGAGGGCAAGGCCAAGGCAGAAGAGTATGGTGGTATTCCTTTCATTGAAACTTCAGCGCTCGATGGCACCAATTGCAATACGGTGTTCTATGAGGTTGTAAGGCTGGTTGCAGAGCAGGAAGAGAAAAAGAACAAAGCAAAGCAGGTGGAAAAGCCAGCCCCAACCAAGCCCAAATGGCGTTGCAGTATCTAAGCATTTATGCGCGCTTGGCCTTATGGTGGCCCTTGCCAGTAATCAGGGCGGGTTATCAGCACGAGAGGCATTGAACAATGCGCAGATGTACATTGCCCGGACTTTTCACATCCACTACACAGCACCCAAATAGTTAAGGAACTTAAACTGAACAGTCTCATCGATGATCACCCATCCATACTACCGTTACCCACCTGGTAAGCCTTGGTACATGCACTTCACCGGCCTCCACATGTTACATCAGCAGCGTGTTTTTGGGCGCGTTTACTCGTTTCGTATTCTCGTAGTTACAAAGTTAGGTACACAGACCGTATCACGATTCAGTACCATGAGCCAAGGCATTGGCCGCGTCCTGAAGCGATTAGCCAGCAGACCACTTGGTTGCATATGTGGGCAAGCGAATCCACCACCCAACCGATTCCCTTACATGGATCTTATGCTGGGTGGGAGTCGCACAATAGCAGCCATGCAAACGCAGGTTGCTTCAACACTTGGTCTTGCTCCATTAGGTTGAGGCTTAGCACGATGGCGTCTACGACTCTCCAGCAGAACTTGCCATTCATCGACCGTGCTCGTTTTATTGTTGTTTTTAACGAACTTTGAGGCGATGTTCGTGGTGGGTTTGCTAGATTTCGTTTCTCTTCGTGTTTCAATGCATGACGTCCTTTGGGATTTTTTGTGTTTGACCAATCAAGCTTTACTGCCTTGTACTTGTATTTTCTTTTCGTTTTCTCGTTACCTCCCCGAAATGTATCATGCGCTTGGTGGGCCGGTTGCTGCAGTACCATGCCGAGTAGGTCCTTTACTTGTTTAGTAGATCAACACGGATCATGGTAGTGAGCTGATTGATCACAACGCTTCGATTTACGTCGTACGGTCTACTGTTTTCTTTCCCATCCATTCCATATCTCTTTTCGGCTTGTTATTTATTATCTCCCCCCGCTAATCATTTGCACTGAATCGTTTGAGCACCCATGTAAGTTGAACTTGCAAAGCCTATCCGCACAGCTCCGCGGTCGAGCACTTCAGGTCGATGAGAGCTCCAAATGGAAAGTAAGTGTGGTTGTCTCGCATGCCTTCTGACTCATCGGCTTCGAAAAGCAGCGCCACAGAGGTGCACATGAATCTTAGCCATTTAGATTGGCTATAAACTGACCCATAGACATAAAGTCTCAAGTACCATTGTCAACATGTCAGTGATGCGCTAGTAATGGCAAACATTAGTCCGTGCGCATTCAAGGCGAACGCGGAGTGATAGAGTGTATGCGGCACAAGGGAAACTAGCTCGGGCAGTGGGAACGAAGTGGTATGCGATGGCAATTGATTACAAAGGCGGACGTAGGAGCGCGTAGCTTGGCAATGGCTTTAGCACAAAAAGTGGTGATTAAGCGATTAAAATTGGTGGCAGTCCCCAAGAATCAACAAAGGCTGACTTGTAAACTTCTAATTGCTAGAAACACCGTCAACACGAGTCTAGGGTGATTCTGCCCCGCTACAGACATGTTTAGACGGAATACTAGCGTACAGTCTGGGAGGAGGCGAGAAGGGCTCAAGCCAGAGAATGTTCTCAAGGCTTAACTGGGAGTGGATAGGTGTTATTACAAAACATGGAAGCGTGCTACAACCGAGTCAGGAAGGATCGGCCCGGAATACGTGGTAGTTGTCGGTGCAACAGCTAGAGGACCGGTCTTCGCGGCTGCCACACTCAGCGCAGCAGCTTGCTGTGTGAGCACACGCATCGATGGCAGGGGGTCAAGAGCACTCACATCATTTTCGAATGACCGAACTAAGATCCAGAACTCGTCGGGAAAGGTCGCAATACGCAGACAATTTTCTTCTTTTGCAGGAGATCCTATGCAGCGGTCGCGCGTTTCGAGGTAGAGAACGCGTTCCTCTTCCTCAGTGAAGATGGATTCTGGATCAAAATCAACATCGTGCTGAGCTGGAGACTCGATGGCACGGGTCTGGTGAGAGTTTGCTCCTTTCGATGCGGTGTCAGAATTAACAGACGTGAGATTCGGTTGCTCACGTAAAGAGGTAGCATGTTGGGGTTCAATGGTCGCATCACCGCTGTTACTACTGCTACTGGTGCTCCCATCGAACAGATTTGGGCTATCGGGCTGTGTCACAGCCCTTACACACAAAGCCCTTAGTTTGTTAGCGTTATCGTGTTCCTTGTCATCAGCATTGCCTGGTTCGCTGGGCTGGTTGACTGGGTCGACATAGGTCGAACTAGCCTGTAGTGCACTTGACGATAGCTCAATGACAGGATCGCTCGCCCTGCGAGGAGACTTGGAGTTCACAGGAGACCTTTCAGTATGACTTTGGTCCTTGTCCAGCAGTGGGGAAGGGGGTGCATCGTCTCCATGTGTTGCCTCGCTGTCAGCGATGCTAGCCGATACTCCAGGAGCCTGCGTGCATTTGTGTGTCGCTGCAACAGCAGCAGCGTGCTCTCGTTGCCTTGCTATGACAGAGGCACATGCTCGAATGCCTGTTAGGAAGCGAACCAACGCCGCCCAACGGTACTCGTCTGCAGTCTGAGTTAAGGCGCCGTAGTTTAGACAAATCGAATATGTGCCCCCAGGTTCCAAAGGCCGAGCAGGGGTAATAATGAATGCAAGCAAGTAGGCAGGATCGCGATATCCAAGCGAATTGCCAGGCAGACCAAGTTCTCGACGGAATTCGCTGCAGCTGGGATCATGGCCATACCAGAGGAACCGCATACTCAAATCAGGCTGGGAACCGCTCGGTGTTGGTGTTCCCAATGCCACTCCTAATGTGGGTGAAGAAGCCGGAACACGGATCGGAACAGGGCTAAGTTGTCGACGACAAATGGCGCAAACTGCAGGCAGAATGGAGTTGGAGTGTGAGAGGGTCTCATCAAATAGGGTGCGCTCAGGTGAGTGTGGAGGGATTACCATCATTGAGTTCCGTGCGATACCAGACTCAATAGGTGCAGCAGGGGAGGGCCATGCCGGCGCCGGCGCCGGCGCGGTGAGATGAATGGGGCGAGCAGTCGTTGGATTGTTTGTCCTATCCGAATTCTTGGTGTCAGGCCATTCGAATCCTTGCAACGGGATGTCCACATGGGGAACCTTGGGCTGATTTTTGTGACTTTTCATCGTCTCTTGCTTCTCGACGCTGCCTTCAGCTGTAGGTTGGTCACTTGAAATTCCGAGATCCATCATCGCTCGAACGGCGGAGTCCTGAGCAAAAGCAGAGCTTGGTATTGGCCTCTGGGACTTGGAAGGTACAGATTGTTGATCAAACGAGGTGTTCCATGGAAGAAGGGTTGCCCGCAGAAGAGGTGGCAGATCGAGGAAAGGTACGCGCGAAACCTCCGTCGGAATGATTTCTCCTCTCTGGCAATCAAGCAAAGCTACACTCAGCGCACTAACAGAATTTGCATCCAACGCGGGTAGCTGAATAAGGGGCGAACTTGGGAAAGAATGCCGAGATGGAACGACGGGTGGCTGAGGGCCGCTCGTACCAGGTGAGTAAGAGAGCAGCGATGTGAGCGACCCCCTACGCGCCGCGTTGGCCGGACTATTGTCAACAAGTACGCCGTCATTGCTTGCGACACGTTGCGTAAACTGCTGCGGTGTGGGAGTGGCGGGATTTGTTGCGGGTACTGCCGGTGTTCCAGCAGGGATACCATCCTGATTGATGGGGATACCACGAGGCGTCGCCGTTGGTGGTAATGCAGGTGATTCTTGCGATGCAATGACGGTAGAATGCTCTGAAATGTTAGTCATGCTACTCTGTGGAACGAGCTTGGATGCTTTGGCTGGGAACACAAGCGGAAGCTCCGATGTTTGAAGGCGTGGGTCGCCGGCCAAAATTTCGTCCACAAGCACCGGAGGATCGTCTTCATCGAGAGTGATACCGTCGCGAAGATATTCACGCCTGCGAAGCGAGGCGATGTAGCCTTTCATGCCCTGAATCCGAGAGGAATTATCGACGACCCAGAAGAAACTCATCCTACCGGTTTCGAAGATTGCAGCATCCAGGCGCGAGCTCAGTGTGACGAGCTCCTCGTCAAGATCTGGTGAATTGCTTCCAACCTCCGTTCTGCGACTTATCAAGCTATCACAGCTATCATTCGAGCCCTCATCGCTTCGGTGCGAAATCACGATGGCAGGATGGGATTTCGGAGTAAACGTCGTAGGGTAGGTGGCGCGGAGGAAATTGGCGAGCAATTGAGTTGGGTTAGTGGTTGTACGGTCTACCGGAAGGTCATGATTCCAGACGCGTTGCCACCATGCGAGAGACTCGACTAATAGTCGGCTGCTATGCGGTAGAGCCTTCATACAAATTGTCCGTGGTGCCAGTACGTGCGTCGAATTAAGATAACGTGCACTAAGAGTCAGAACATCGTTGGGCTCGACCAAGCACGACACCAAACTGCGAGCATCTTCTAGCGCCGCATACCCCAGATTCAGAACTTGTTGTGAAGGCAAGAGCGAAGTCATACCTTGGATTTGTCGTTTAAGATCTAAGACGGTGTCACTCAGGGCGACGTAAAGTCCTACAGTATCCTCGGGGTCGATTGGAAGCTGTGCCGCTGTAATCATTTGTAATTGCTGCTGCGCTTGCGCCTGAGCTTGCGCCTGTGCTTGAGCCCGCCCCATTACCCCGCCTGAGCCGGCACCGGCAGCGGGTGGACCTTGCGGTTTGATTGGTGTGGTTTGTTGGGGGAACAATCTCACGAAGAGCGGGTAGAGCTGTTGGGGGTGGTGGATAGGGCAAGCTTGCACCGCAACGGTTAGCGCTCCCGCAAGTCCTAACGCGGCGAAGCTTAAAGCGTCTTGAGAAGTTAACTCTACCAACCGCCGATCGCAGTGGTGCTGCTCACGAGCAAGCCGCGTCTCATGTCGAGTGCCATCAAGTTTCAAGACGGGAGGCCTTGCGGTGTATCCGTACTGCGCGGGATCTACGAACAGATTTTGGAGAGACGCCGGAAGTCGAGAGATTGGAATGAATGCTACTTGATATGACGCAAGCAAAGTATCAAATGATAGTGTTTGCACCTTGGCTTTAAAATCAGTAATAGTGGCTGAGGCAGGGAGGGTAAACTTCAGATCGCCCAAAGCTGACGCATCCCGGAAGACCGAGGTACCTGGTGTTCCTAGTGGCCAACGATACATGATCTTGACGGTAAAGTGGACTTGCGCACCTGGCGCGAGTGCAGCTCGAAGTTTAGTTTGCGTGTCAGGATCAGCCACTATTCGTGGCCAGGATTCAGTCGCTTCTTCATGGGCGTCACTGCTGAAACTCATTCGTGATGACCTAGCGTGCGCATCAGATCCGCTCAGGTCGAGTGCAACTGGAGTGGGCAATGAACTTGGACCAGAAAATGGCGTCGACATGGGTTGTGTGGGTGTCGACGCCACCGTACTCGGTGGGGCGGGAGGCTTCGGGAAGAGTAAGCCCAAGACCTTAAACCATGCGGGAATCGCGGATCGCGGCTTGATTGCGGTCATATCGATGGACTTGCGTAACATTGAAAGGCGGGTACGAGCAGAGTCAAGCAGGGTAGGGTCAACAAGTTCGGTATCGGGCAGCGAGTTGACTTTCGTTCGCAGGCTTGCAAATGGGTCTATAAGATCCTGTGAGTCGGAGACCTCCTGAGGCGTCGTCGCTCCGCTCTTGGAGGCCGTACTTTGAGTCGAACGAAGATTGCAAAGCGGAATTGAAATTCCTAAAGCATACGCAAGCCGCACGTGGAGTGCTTCCTCGAACAGCAGCTGTTTCGCCTGACCCGCTTGGATGTATCGGACGCGAGATAGCAAGTAGGGCGTGGGTAATGGAGACACCTTTGACCCCAGAGTCGGTGAAGCGCCGACATCAGTCGTAATGGAGACAGGACTCGTGGCCACATCTTCGTGTCCCGGTTGTGCATCCAACTCCGTATCGACTTGGATTCGAGGTGCCGACACGAGGCCGCTAGTCCTATTCGAAGCTGCGCTGGTCGACAAGGAAGCGGAGGAGGCAGGATTCTCCACAGCCTGATGGGAATCGAGCTGAGATCCGTCTTCCGTGGTAGCTGGTGCTTGAGCATCATATCCCCCATTCTCGAGCTCGGGGTTATCTTGTTTGTTCGCGACATCTGAGGTCGAGGCAGGCTCCTCAGATTTCCTGGAGCGAGATCTTTCTGGCGTCGGTGCCGCAACCTTTTGATGTTCCGCTTGAAGTCTATCTTCAGAAGAAACTCGCGTAGATTCAAGAGGCTGAGTTGTCACCTCATTCTGGTCAGAAACTGGCGTAGGCTTCTGATCTTCCAGGTGGGCGTCTTCACTGGTGTCTTTGTCTGCATCCTTAGGCCGGCTGGCAAGGATTTCAATCGTTGTCATGGAGGACTCACCGGGAATCTCTTCGCTTGCCGAGCGTACTTGTCGATCACTGGCGTACGAGTTCGATTTAGCCATGATCAACACACCATCAATCATGGGGAGGTCCGATGGTATCACACGCTCCTTTGCCAAAAGATGAGGGGAGCTAGTAGGGGAAGGCGCAAGGCGTCTTGTCGAAGACTGATGTTTCGCGGTTTCATCTTCGGTTTGTCCAAACCCAGAGACGGGCGCCGAATGAGATGCGTCTGATGAAACGCTGCCATTCTCCCTGGCTTCAGTATCCAAGCCTTTTGTTGCTGCGAGCTTTGAGATCTGGTCATGGACAGCTTCCTGAACTCGCGCTGCCATACTCAACGATGAACTCCGATATGAAGCTTCAACAGTTCTCAGCGCTTCGGTCGCACTGGTAACAACGGTCAGATTTGAGTTATCTTCCTCTTGGAGTGAGTCGCGGAAGGCACGGCGGCTTAAAGCAATGAGCGGACTCTCGTACGTCATTGTTAAAACAGGACGAGGTCGCATACCTGGTGCCGTTGCTTTTGCATCATTGGATCTGTTGGTCGCGCCTGCGGCTGCGACATGCGAGTAGCGTCCCCTATCAGGGAAGCCAGCCTTGATAGCACTCGTCTTAGATACAACTGGTTTGGAAAGGACCATGGGTGGTGCAAGCACGAGCTTCGACTCTGAACTAACGGCTGATCTTTGGAGGGACTTCGCTTGTTCGGCCGACTCCTCATCTGATGCTCGGGCCGTTTGTTCCTGGTTTTCCAATAGCGATTGACGCTCTGGGTCAGTTGCTGATGAATTATCAGCCTTTTCGACAGTCTGGGTGGCACTGGTAGAAGAGGACTCTTGCGTGGTTTTCGCACCTTCCACGTCCTTGAGAACGGTCTCCTGGACAGAGGGCTTCGATTCCTTTACCGGATGAGCATTTTTACGGCGCTGGGCACTGTTGGCCGCCACCTTTAGCAAGGTTTCACCCGTAATCATTGATTTGATCAGATGCTTTGGCACGCCATCGGGAGCAGTCCATTGACTCCTCTTCGTAATTTTGTTGTAATAATACTTCTTGCCAGTAGCTGGGCTGCGAACGACTCTCCATGCCTTAGCAATCTCGTCATACGCCTTGTCATCGTCTGCGTCCTCGGTGGTTTGGATCGTCGATGTCGCACGCGATGGAGAAACTGGTGGGGAGCCAGGCATTGAGGCTTGAACCGATGCAGAAGCACTGGGTTCAACGTGAACCTCCAACTCCACTTCCTGCAGCGTGGCAGGAGCAACCGTAGCTTGCGAAGCTGACTGAATTGTTCGAGCTTGATCCGACGCATGCGCATACTCCTGACGTTTGGATTGAGCATGAGACCGCGAATCACTTGGCTCAGGACTCTGCTTGGCGGCTGGAGGCTGTTCAGTCGGTTTTTCCTCCGGTGCAGCTTTGTGTAGTGGACATCCTTGATGAGTGGTGGGTGAGGATGCTCTTTGATCGGTGACTGTGGTATGTAAGCCATTGGAGCGGGCATTGCTCGACAACTCGCCTGAGGATGTCAGGTCACTCTGGGCGCGCCGCTGCACGCCGTCCCTGAGCTCAGGGGTGGCGGTGTCATCCGTGGTCTGCACAGATGTAGGCAACTGGTGGGCTCCTATCCTGTCGTCTGCGTGCTGTTCGGCACCAAGTTGCTCATCGAGCGGCCCGAGCACCCTCGTCGCTGCGACGTTCTGACTTGAAAGTGGGTATCGATTAGTCTCAACATCCTTCGGTCTTGGTTCTGGGTTGAAGAGCTGCTGTTGCGGCGGCACTATGTGCTTCCCCCCAGCTGTCTGGACAGCTGGAATCGGCTTGTCCACGTCCACGTGCGGTAGTGCATGCAAAACCTGCGCGAACTTACCCTTGGAATCTTTGTTCGTTTTGGCTTTGGGGCCGTCTTTGGAGTGTTTAGCACCCATGGCGTCCAAACAAAGGAAGATACACGTGAGGCGTGCGAGCACTCAACGTAATATTTGTTTGTTGGTCACCTATCACTAGCACTATACCTCGCTCTTAACACATGGCAAATGGCGAATTTCAGCTTTCCAAATCTCTAGGATATCAGCATTGAGAGTGTGTTGCTTGGTGCAGATAAGTGGATATAGCATAGTCGACATTGCAGGGCCTGTTTACAGGATACATATACGCCATAGCCTTGAGTAGCCACTCAATCAGAGCGAAAGGCAGGGATCTGGATCCGTTGGAGCCGACGAATCCGAGTACGAGCTCTGTAGCGGTCATCTGGACGTGTGTTCGTATTCTGTCTTTGGGTCATGCTGTATTGAACTTGTATGCTGTGTATCTCTGGCTATTAGTGGCATCTAAGCCCCTAGCCGAAGGATGGCTAGCTCGTTCAGACCTCAACTCAGGGTTGTTTGTCAAGGACTGTGGTACCAGTGGGGTGAGAGGCGGATTCTGAGCGCCATCGGGACATATCATACGAGTGATGCATTCTAGGGCTACAACAATATTAGGTTGAAGAATACACATGCTCCACGTTGCACGTGATCAAACGGAGTTTATGGCTCCCACCCCAAGAGGCCAATACTTCCTCCGTGCTCACACTAAATCCTCTGCTCATTGCTGGGCATTCGTGCTTGCAACATGATACGACACGTCTATCATAAATGACCACTCGACATACAGGGCTTTGGAAGCCAACGGTGCTGAAACCACTGAGTCCAGACGAGCTCCTGGATCTGTTTGTGAGTCATCTTCAGAGCCCACCGCGTCTAAAGCGAAGAATAAGCGGGAGCGCCGTCTGGAAATACAATTAGTGCGTGAAACCTGTACCGTGCTCCGTGCACCGCTCACCAAAGCCGGCCGCGAGCCAGTGCTAAAATTTCCATTGCGTGCCTCATATTCCGTCACCCCTTGGGAGAGAAAAGTTAAACCAGCCTCGAGCGAACGTTATTTTCCAAGATTAGAAGTGAACTGGAGTATGAATGTTTAAAGCGAAATTGTTCACCAGAGTGTAGATAGTTCTCGTTATGGTTCTTCGGGGTTGATGTACATACTTGGAACGCGTTATTTTCCACCGCATCCATGACCTAAGCACTCGAGCCCACACTACAAATTCACAAAAAACGCACTCAGAATCCCTAGTCTTTTCGTTACATCTGAGAAGCGTCTTGGGGCTAAATTCTGCGTCTTTTCCAACGCTCACGACGCGACACACGCCCCTTTGGCCTTTTATATCTAGGAGGACCGCAGTTCGGCACCGTGGGCGCGAAGCGAGCTGAGTCGTAGACCACACACTCCGCCGAACGAGTCATCCTTGCCCCAGTCCTTGACATCACATCATCTCTGTCTCCGCGTTTGCCCCCGACATCTCTCGCGTAGTAGTTCGCCAGACTCTGGATTACATCACATCGGCTTGAACCCTTGGTTCGGTTTGCACTTGTGTGCTTCGTTCTTCACGTATGTCGTCACTTCTCCTGCGGACCGCGGCGAAAAAGATCGTCAAGAAGCCCGGTGAGGTTGATCCTGAATATAAGCAGCAACAGCAGCACGCAGGTGGCGTGTCCGGCACTGGAGCTCAGTCTGGTGTTGCGACCGGCGGTAGCAGCGCTCTAGGGTCGCTCGCAGTCGCAACGGCCACTGGCGCGGGACATGGATCACAGGTCTCGCCCTCCTCGGGCTCCGCTCTGTCATCAGGCACAGCGGATGGTGACTTCCTTGTTAACCGTCACCTTCCAAGGTTCCACCAGTCGCGTCGGGTACTGCGTAGCGTACTGATTCCCAACTTGCCCTCGCTGCGCGACGCTCCACCCTCTCAACGTGCCAAGCTTCTCTCAAAGAAGCTACGATTGTGCTGTTATGTATTCGAGCCCACGACTGACGAAGCTGTGCTTGCTCAGGATCTCAAGGACAAGGAATTGAAGCGCGGCACGATGCTCGAGTTGATCAGTTATTTGACCGTATTCAAGCCCTCATTTACGGAAGACCAGCTCAACGAGATTTTCGAAATGCTCTACTTAAACCTCATTCGAACGTTGCCACCAAATGCTTTCGAAGCACGAGCGGGTGTTTCCCCTGAGGATGAGGAGTATCAAGCCGAAATGTGGCCTCAACTCCAGGTCGTTTATGAGTTCCTGCTGCGTTTGGCGACTGCGACGGAGACTGACGCGCGCCTCTTGGATCGTTACTTCTCACAGTCGTTTGTCTTGGGATTGTTGGACTTGTTTGACTCCGATGATCTCCGCGAACGTGATTATCTCAAGACTATTCTCCACCGAATCTATGGTAATTTCATGTCATTGCGACCATTCATTCGACGTGCTATTAATAACGTCTTCTACCGTCTTATTTATGAAGCCGACCACCATCAGGGCATCGCTGAATTGCTTGAGATTCTAGGATCGATTATTAACGGCTTTGCTCTGCCTCTCAAGGAACAGCACAAACAGTTCTTAGTTAAGGTACTATTGCCCCTTCACAAAGTTTCGAATATTGTATCATTCCACCCTCAACTCTCGTACTGTGTAACTCAATTCCTAGAGAAGGATCCGACGCTAGCACCGAAGATTATCGACGCCATTATTCGTTACTGGCCCGAAACCAACAGTAAGAAGGAAGTCATGTTCCTCAACGAACTCGAAGAGATCCTTGATCGTGTCCAGCCGCGTCTGTTGGGTGACTGTCAGATTAACCTCTTCCGACGCCTCGCAAAGTGTATCCGATCGCCTCACTTCCAGGTTGCTGAGCGAGCCTTATACATCCTCAATAACGACTTCATCCTTCGATTCGTGACAAGCCACAGGACCACACTGCTCCCGATCCTCGCGGAGGCGCTATTCTCAAACACTCATCCGATGGGGCAGGCGCCACCTCCAGCAACTCCACCGCCTGGACCTGCCTGGGTCCCGGGTGCATCTACCCGTCCTCATGGACACTGGAGTTCGACCATCGCGGAGCTTACACGCGATATTTTGAAGCTGTTCACTGAGATGGATCCTGCTCTGATGAACTCCTGTCGCGACAAGTTCAATCGCAGCATAGCGCAGGAGGCCCAACTCAAAGCTGATAGTGCAGCTAAGTGGGCTGCCGTCGAAGCGCGCGCCTTGCCTATTTTGCAGCAGCTGGGTATTCCCTATACTGATGACAATGCACTGGATCCCCCAAGCAAACGCGGATTGCCCTACATTATTCCAACTCGCTCTGCTAATTATGGTCTCGATGCGAGTGACAAGTAAGCAGTCAGTGAGGCTGACGATGATGAAGGCAATGATAGCCGTGCGATCGCTCACGCAGTGAGTATATACATATTTCAGTTCCCCCACTAGCGTACCGTAGTTTTGCATGGCTTCGTTCTTTGTTATTTCCTCCGCACATTCTTTCTCATTTGTTTCCATCTCTCTCGGTTGGTCAGTCCCGTTGCCTTGCTAAGAATCCTTAGTTTTTCGATCAAATGAGGGCATTTTCGGGCTGATAACCTCGTGTATTTCTGTCAGTCAATTCCCCCTTCAGACGCATTCAGCAGTCATCGACTCTCTCGCCTTCATAGTCAGTCGCTTCGCACCGATGTGAATCCGCGTGTACATTTCTCCAATTCATGGGATGGCCCGTGGCCGTTTGAGGTGACACGAAGAATGCACGAACGAAATAGAATCCATTGTCTAATAAGTCGTTGCCCGACCAACCGGTTCAACGGGAGCCAACCAGACAGAGCTGCAAATTCCCGACTTTGTTGCTGTTGGGAGTTGGAAGTATGTGAGCGGATTTTCGCACCAGGGGTGTCAAAATACTTTCCACGAACCAATTGCGTGCAATGGTAATATACCAGATATTAGCGTGCGGTGTGTCGACTTGCATTTATAAACACTGCGACTGACTCATGTGTCTTGTGTTCCATACTTTCCCCTGTTTCTAGGCTCGTAAGGATCAATGGTACGTGCCATTTCTACCTGTTTTTTCCCCGCTGTCACTACACCACATCGTGCGGTCATAAATCGGTGTTTGCCCTTGACACCTGTACATCGGGTAAGATCTCAAGCTTATTTTACATGTCCTTCATCCTATTCTACTTCATCCATGTATAGTCCAGAGCGCTACCGAAGGGTGGTAAGGCCGCGGCGATCGCCAAGATCCAGGCCGCCAAGGCGGCCGAAGAAAAGCGCAGAAAGGAGGCCGAGGAGGAGGAACGCCGACTTCGCGAAGAGGAGGAGCGTCTGCGCCGCGAGGAGCAGGAGCGTCAGGCTAAGCGTGAGGCTGAGCGCAAGGCAAGGCTTGAGGAGCAAGCCCGACTGAAGAAAGCCGGCCTCCTGCTCAGTAAGGCCGAGCAGGAAAGACGAGAGCGAGAAGAAAAGAAACTAGCTGAGCTTATAGCTAGTGGCATGCTGCCCAAGGCAGTGCTGCAACGCTTGCAACAGAAGATGGGTGGGGCTTCAGGCGAGGCCACGCCTGAGGATGGAGAACCCGAGGAAGAAACGAAGGGTGAGAGGAAGGCTAAGCCCCGAATGACCCGTGCGCAAATCGAGCTGGAGAGGGCACGGCAACGCCAGCAGCGTGAAGAAGAGGCGAAGGAGGCGCTACGCAAGAGGGCAGTCGAGCGATTGCGAGCCGAGAACTCTGAGTTGGTTGATAACTTTGACCGACTTTCGGGTGATGTCAAGACTGCAACTCAAAGCAAGGATGAGAAGTTCGAGCTGCTCAAGTCGCAAGTCGAGAAGCTTGTCAGCATTGATCCCAAGGGTTGCACTGCCGATATCGCAGCAAAGGTCGGCATCACCTTGCCAGAGACTGTAGAACAGGAAGAAGCACTTGATGACTGGGATGTTGAAGAGCCCGAAGATTCCCCCGAAGTTGCCGAGCTCAAGTCCTCGGTTAACTCTCTTTATGCGGATGTCCTTAAGCTTGAGGCACAGGTTACTAAGGCGGTTGCCGATTTCGCGAGCACACAGCTTGAGTACAACACTAAAGTCAATGCCAAGGTCAAAGAAATCCTGGCAGAAGAGGCTGCAGAGAAACGCCGTCAGGAGGAAGCCGAGGCTGCACGCATCCGTGCGCTCAAGGAGGCAGAAGAGAAGGCTAGTACACATCTCGCCGGATCCAACCTCCGTTCGCCCATTGGTGTCGTATTGGGTCACGTCGACTCTGGTAAGACATCCTTGCTCGATAAGATTCGTAACTCCAGCGTGCAGCGTGGCGAAGCTGGTGGTATTACACAGCAGATTGGTGCCACCTTCGTTCCTATCAGCGCCGTGAAGGAAATGAGCTCAAAGCTTGAAAATGTACCTGAGTACAAGATCCCAGGTCTCGTCATGATCGATACCCCTGGTCACGAGTCTTTCTCCAACCTCCGTGTTCGTGGTTCAGATCTCTGTGATTTTGCAATCCTCATTGTGGATATCACCAAGGCGCTGCAGCAGCAAACCCTTGAGTCCATCCGACTCCTTAAAGAGCGTGGCACGCCGTTTGTCATTGCGGTGACTAAGATCGATGCTATTTTCGGCTGGAAGAAGGATGAAAAGAACGCCTGGGGACCAATTCACCCTGCGATTCAGAACGCATCATTCGATACTCGTTTGGCCATTGAGCGCAATCTTGATGCCATTGTTGCAGCATTCGCAACAGAGGAAATCAACGTCAAGCCTTTCTGGGAGAACGACGATCCCGAAAACTGGGTCTCCTTTGTCCCTGTATCATCCAAGACCGGTGAGGGTATTCCAGATCTGTTGAATCTCGTATGCACCATGGCCCAGACCCGAATCGCAAAGCAGCTTGTCCACTCCAACGCCCTCAAGTGCGTTGTTCTCGAAGTTAAGCACTTGGAAGGCCACGGTACCACCCTCGATGTTATTCTTGTCAACGGCGAGCTCCATGAAGGTGATACCATTGTCTTGTCAGGTATGTCAGGTCCTGTCGTTACAAAGATCCGTGCGCTGTTGTTGCCACCTCCTCTGAAGGAGTTGCGCATCAAGAGCGAATATGTGTCTCAGAAGACTGTCCGCGCAGCCATGGGTGTCAAGATTTCCGCCCCTGGACTTCAGGACGTCTTGGCGGGTTCTCGACTTCTGGTTTATCGACCTGGTAAGGATGACCTCGAGGATCTTAAGGATGAGGTTCAGAGTGATCTCCAGGAGATGCTCTCCAAGCTGGATATGAATTCCAACGGTGTCTTCGTACATGCAAGCTCGCTTGGTTCACTCGAAGCGCTGCTTTCCTTCTTGAAGGAATCGAACATTCCAGTCTCCGGCTTCGATATTGGCACTGTTCACAAAGCCTCCATCGTGAAGGTGAGTACGCAGCTTGAGAAGAAGAGGCCAGAATATGCAGTGCTCCTGGCTTTTGATGTCAAGGTCGAAGAGGAGGCTGAGGTGCTTGCCGAGACCATGGGCATCAAGATCTTCGCAGCGGATATCATCTACCATCTTAAGGACCGATGCACGAAGCACTTCGAGGAAATTCGAGAACAACAGCGACGAAATGCGCCTGCGATCTTCCCCGTCGCACTCAAGATCACTAGCAAGAACGACGTTTTCCACAACACCGAACCCATCATTATGGGTGTTGAGGTTATCAATGGCAGCCTGCGACTCGGCACTCCTCTTTACTTACCTTACAAGAATAATCTTGTTCTGGGTAAGGTTTCAAGCATCAAGCGAATTGACAAGACCGACGCAACCATCGCTGGGAAGAAGGAGATCGTTACCATCGCCATCGACCAGACCGGTATGCAGCATCCTCCCTGCTTCGGTCGCCACTTTGATCACACCGACCAGATCTTCTCGCACATGACCAAGCGTGATATTGATCACCTCAAGGAGTTCTACTTCGACCAGCTGACCGAAGTCGACCTGCGCATGATTGACAAGATGGTTGAATTGTTCAAAATTCAGTAAGGTAGCACTGAGTGCATGTCTTGTCATTATTGCAGTAACGAAAAGCGGCATTGGAACTAAACCAAAGCCGCTTCAGGGCGTATGCCTAATCAGCCACTCGCCCCAATTGGTGGGATCTTGCTAAGTTGCACGCGTTTACAATGAATACAAACGTAATCAATTCTTTATAACTACAATTTGGAGTTGTTATGCGGGCTGGTGAGGATCTAGTTTACATAGGTGTCGTGAGAATATAGCTATAGAGTACGAGTGATGTACCTACGATATCCATATGTACCTGCAGCAGCTGCAACGAGTAGAAGAATGCCTGCCGAAGCCCAACGGAGCCAGGTGATGGGTTCTTCAGGCTCGTGATTTGGGCTTAAAAGGAATCGAATCGCATCATCTGGTGTAACATATCTACTGGATGAGTGATCGGATTGGCCGTCGTTAGTCCCTCTTCTTGATCGAGTAGCAGTACTGTTATCGTCCTGAGCAGCGATCGCTAGCGGTTGTTTGGCGTCCTCGCTGGCTTGCCTGTGCGAGGAGTCAAGAGCTGACGGCCTTCGGTTCAACAAAACCGTTGCTCGCGCGGTGTTACTTCCACGTCGACTCTGAGCCGGGTCCTCAGCGAGTTGCCGCGCGGGAATCTCAGGTCCAAAGTAGTTCTCCTTCAATGACTCGGCTGATGGGACATCGGCGAAGGAGGGAATCAGGATTCGGGGTGGATTGTCGCGGAAAACGGGCTCTGGGGGGATGCCATCGGGTACATCCTGCACGAATCCCATTTCAGTAAATAGAGGCTCAAGCTTCGCGCTTACGGACAGCTCATCTATTTGGTCGCTGATTCCAGGGGTTGGGGTTTGAAGTGCATTTGAGGGCGTTGACATGGCTATCGCACTCGAAGAAGGGTGGGAAACTCCTTCTCAATGCAGGCCAAGACAAGGTCTGAGGTCAGATCGAGGACTGGTATGGAACTACTGGCCGAATTAGCACATGCAACAATCTGGATTTGAACGCTGGAATTTCCTCTTCTGCGATTTGTGAAATGAGAGCATAACTGGGTGGTCTTAAGATGGAAAATATATACGCGAGTGAGATGTATGGCTCAGGGATTAGCCCCTCACTATCACTGTGTATACATGCGTGATGCCTGAGAAATCCGCAAAAAACCTGGTCTTAATCGTTTCGTTAGTTCAACTTAGGGGAAGGTGGCGTGGGCACGAAGGTTCCTCTGGTTATCCAGTCCTATATCAGGAACATACGTATGCTGCTGAATAGACGTTTATTCCACGAGCGACTCTCCGGCTGAATCCCCTCAGATCACGTGTATTCATGACGCTCGAGCTGGTGGCCCGAAGTATGCGTCGAGTCCAGCGACTGTGCAAGGGGCAGCTTCGGGGTTGAAGTGGACGTTTGTCGTACATACTCACTGATCATGACGTCTTTCATTGCACCCCTCGTATAGCACCTCGGCGCTGGCCCTAAATCTCATCGCGAGACTGGATCACGTCACTGGAGGCGGACCAAGATGGCGTCTGCAGTTCATGGCACGTCGTCCACGGGTGCACCGACCGGTGGTGCAATCAAGAAGTTCACATACGCACAGATAAAGGATCGGGTAGAGAAGCGTAAGCATGTCCGCGAGTACTTAGATCTATTGATGGAATGCAAAGTCCATGAAGACGAAACAGGTGTTTATTTCAACTCACAACATCCTTCATGGACCAAGCTCGTTGAATTGGTAAAGATTCGAGATCAAGAACTAGCTGAAGCAGAGGCGCGGAAAAAGGCCGCAGCTGCGGCTGCGCCAGTTGCAGGGGTGAATCAGGCCGAAGGTGTGATCGGTAGTCAGGCAACAGAGACAAAAGAAATGCTCTCCCCGGGTTCAACGCCCTCATCGACATCCTCGACATCATCTGCAGCGAACCCTACTGCAGCAGCAACCATTCTGTCGCCACTAGACCCCCCACCGGCTGCTCTCCGTCCGCGCGAGGTCACGAACAGTAGCGGAGCTCCTCAGACCCCTAACCCATCAATGCAAGACGAGATCATGACGAGGCTGCTCGACGAACTGAAGCAGCCCAATCCCAGTGCAGCCACTGTTCTCAAGCTTTGCCGTACTGTCGGTATCCCCCAATGTGCCCGCCCAGCCGTTTGGTCATTGCTCTTAGGGGTGTCGCCATCGGCCAAAGCTGCTCCCCTTCCTGTGCCAGTACGTAATCAAGATGGTGGCTCTGAGAAACCTCGATACGAGATCCCAGACGTGGAAGCCAGCTACCACGACCTGGACGGGCGCGATCTGCTCAATCGACGCGTTCTGAAGGTGGACATTATGCGCACGCTTCCAAACGCTCCGTTCTTCCAGCACCCGCGAGTTCAAGCACTGATGGAATACGTCCTTGTCTGGTACTGCACTACACACAATGTGTCGTATAAGCAAGGTATGAATTATATTCTTGCACCTATACTTATTGCTCGGCTGCTGGCGCATGTCTCTCCTATCCGTGAGTTCTCGTATCCGGAGGACATTACTAAGTCCGCGAAAACAGTACCATATCCGAGAGGTCCCGTTTTCAACCCGTCAGCTACAGTCGAAGGGGCGGGTACGCAGCGGACGATCTTTGATGAAGCCACAGACGAAGAGACTGGCTTCACGACGGTTCCAGAACCAGTCGCATGGCTACTTCAGTCACGAGATGAGATTTGTGAGTCGTTTGCTGCGTTGGTCGGGCGACTTCTTCCGAACACCTACACTGACTCTCAGTTTGGTCCTCTCCAGTGCCAGCTGGCCTCGTTCCGGTTCTTGCTCCAATATCATGATCCAGAACTTTCAACTTATTTGGACAAGAGTGATATGTCTCCGGAGCTGTATGCTAGTTCGTGGTTTTTGACGCTGCACGTAAATCGCACGAAGGACTTGAGTGTTGTGTTGACGTTTTTCGATGCATTGCTCCTGGAACTGGGTGCAGATCCACTGCTACATTACTTCATTTCGCTGGCACTTATGCTCTCACATCGAGATGCTCTTCTTGGCGAGCCTGCAATTACTTTGCCCGAGAAGTTAACGCGCTTAAGCATCACGTCGACGGGTCAAGTTCGAGATTTGGTCCAGGAAGCGTTCGGCTTACGTGAGCGAACACCTGTTTCATTCCTGCTGCAGCTCCATGCACTTACCACCAGAACAATTCCTGTGGACTCCGTGGAGTACCAACACCTGCTGCGATGTGCAACGTTGACCGTTTCACCCCACGAAGTGCATGCGAAGATTTATCAACAACTGACAACAGACGCATCACGCGCCAGCGACAGCCGAGATGGTTCTGGGCTCACCATCAGATATGTGGTAATTGACTGTCGTCCTCTGAAGCAGTACCAGAGCGGGCACCTCCCGTCCTCAATTTACATCGATCCTCGAAATATCGAGGCGCAAGGACTAGGAAACAGCTCGGCACTCGCAGCTGATCTCAACCAGCTCACTGCTTTGCGCGGACTTCATCACTTTTGTCTGCTCCCTGAGGGCGCTGGTCCCGCGAAAGAGGCAGGTGCAGCGGCACTGGTTGCCTACATGCTTGAACGTGGTATTAAGTATGTGAGTATTATTCAGGGCGGATACGAAGCGTTCCATGAAATTGCTTATCCTCTCGGACTCTCAAGTCCCTCGAAACCTCAGGGAACCTCCGCAGCACTTGCCGCCGGTATTCCGGCATCTTTAGTTGGTGTCGCACGTTACGAGGCTTCTGGCTCACACGTTGAACTTATTGACCACGTTCCATCTCAGTGTAAAGTATGTGTGGAGTATCGGCAGAAGAAACAAGCCAACAAAGCTCGGCGTGTTAAACAGGTCGCTGAAATTAGCAGTACCGATGGCGTTGAGGAATTCGGCACAGGAAGTGATCAGCGATCAGCCGAAAAGGGGGCTCACATATTATCCAGCAGTTTAATGGGAATGCCCACTGCCGCCGCGGCAGCTGCTACTGCCGAGGTGGGTACCAACAAGCCTACAACGGTGGAAGCCTCGAGTACCGTCTCGGTGGGGCGAAACTTCGTCGGGGGGATCCTGCAAAAAGGTAAGAAGGGTCTCATGAAGTTAGGAATCCTTGGGAAGAGCAATAATGATGCAAACGATGAATACTCACCTCTCGTTGCAACTTCGAGCAGCCAAGAGGCAGAATCGTTATCACTTGATGTTGGGAGCGACGAGGCTCCATCAAAGCTTGGCTCACCCATTTCAGACACGCCCCAGAGCTCATTTACACTCATGGAGTCACCAATTTCTGGCTCCCTGTTATTGAGACTGTATGTTACACCTCTGCGAGACGTTTCAGCGAATGGCCCAACTCTGCGCTCGGCAGCTGTATACCTTGTAACGGCCCTTTTCGAAAAGTTGCTTGAGGTACCGAAACTCTCGAACGACCCATCGTCGAGTATGGGCGGCAGCGGCGGACAAAGTCGCGGACCATTCTATCAGGCTTTGAAGGTCACTCCCATCAAAGCAAGTGAAGGCCGATTTGTCTCATGTTGCTCTATGACAACGAAGATCACCTTGCTAGCGTTGCACGACGCATGGGATGCTGATACCGTCACATGTCCACACCCAGAGGGCAACGAACCAACCCTAATCACTCCTGTGGATGCGTGCCTAGATTTGGTGACGCGGGTATCGCAACATTTGCTTGGCGCTGTTCAATGCACATCGGCCGTGATGTCAATGGGTCCAGAAGACCTCATCAAGCAACAGGCGGAATGGTGGGAGCGTATTGCATCGGTTGACAGTACACCGAACTTGGAGGGGAAAAGTTCCATCGAACATCCACCAACAGAACCGCCGACTTCTCCTGAAAGGCTCGAGCGGAAGAAGTCTACTCTGATCGCCCGAACTCGCATCAGCACCGGGGCTGAGGAGCTTCAGTCATCGAAGGTAGTACTGTTCGTCCCCATGCTGGACCCCGACGCACCAATCGATGTCTCCGATGCAGTGTTCTACTTGCAGCATGTTATGGGTGTGCCCCTGTCGAATATCTCGATTCTTACCTTCGCTGCAATTCGGCCGCTTCTCTGGGTATTGGACAAGAGCTGTCCAGGGGTGCCCGTCGTCAGTCTTTCCATTGACGCAATTGAGCCTACATTGCCAGGACCTCCATGCCCGAACCGATACAACCCAATGCACAGACCACACTTTGCGGCTTCGAGCCCATCCAGCGCTCACCACCCCGAGACACCACCACAGGTGGAGTCTCCTACAAGCCAGGGCAAGCATCGGCATCGAGTGTCACCAGGAGTGACTGATTTCTGGTACAGGTATATGCAGCAGCCGCATGCGCACCCTGCAATCCTGCGCAAGTGATTCCCACCCTGGCTGCCCTAGTTATGAATAAACAAGCTATTATATGCACAGTGTGGTGTGTCTCATTTCCTATTCGGACTGGAACGGGAAGTCACGCATTCACAAGACAGTACAACATTGTGACAGAACGATATGGTCATTAGAGTTAGAGTTGTTCCGTTTATAACAGGTCTGACTCTCAGGAGCTGGTATGAGCACATGCCACTCAGCGAGTCGTTTGACTGGTGATCGACTCGCTGACACAGTTCCGACAGGCTAGGAGGAAAAAAAATCCAGAGCCGACGGATCTTTCGGAGAGTGTGTGATTGGGTGAACAGGCAAGTGCATGCGAGATCAAACACCACTCTCAAGTATATATGCACGTACAAGGCATAGATGACTTATAGCATCCCATAGCACTCAACCCTTGCCTGCGAATTCGATGCCCTTCTGAATCTTTCTAGCGAGTTTGCTGCCTTCGACAATCTCGGTGGGGAAACACCTTCAAGTGTGCCGTATTTCCGCCCCACACCCACGGAATACAACGTCCACATTGATTTCCCTTCATCTCAGGTCCAGGGCGGCAAGTGAAAAGACGAACCATGGCGACCAAAACTAGCCCAAAGTCAAGAATTCAGCTCTTCGAGTACGAGGGGTACCTCGTAAAGAAGGGCACGGGTGTGTTCGCGAAGTGGCAGGAACGCTACTTCGTCATCCAGAATGACTGGATCCACTACTATGAGTCAAAGCCCCTGGCGTATGGTTACTCTTCACCGAGTGGTTCTATCTCACTCGTCGGCGCAAGGGTAGAAGTTTTCGGAGACCACTACTTGGTACCCGCTACGGGCACTGCGGCCCCTTCGAAGCAAACGGTTCCCAGCAAGTCTGCGACCGATGCACACAACTCGAGCCCTAATGAAGCCCCAGTCTCAACAACACACCCCGTAACCTCTGACGAGAGCAGATCGGAACCTGCCGCGAAGTCATCGACCCCAGGAGCCACAGGAAGTGCATTCACTGAGTTACTGCCACCCCACATCCCAACACTGTACGGCATTGCCAACATTTTGCCTCAATTGAGCGTGACCGATCCGTGCGCGCATGGTTTACTACGCCGTGCAAACGTACCAGACCCTGCCCCTCTGATCTCCGAAATCGAGCTGGCTGCGGGTGGAGACGATTCGAATGCGCGCAGTCGTTGGCCCAATGAACGTCCCTTCACCTTTGCGGTCCACACTCAAAGTGCTAGGGTGCATATCCTGTGTGCACCAAGCCTTGAGGTCCGCGAAAAATGGATCTCCCAGATTTTGCGAGCAATCACTTTGTACACAGTCCCCATCCTCCCCTCAATGTCGCTAGGCTTACCCCTGGCATTTCTGCCCACCAAGCAAAGACAGCGTATTGCTGCCGGTCTAGGCGATCCGCTTGTACGACCCCTTATAGAACACCTCGTGCGAAACGAGCGTATGAGCTTGTATCCTGGCGAGGCAGTCGTAATGTTTGTTCGAATCGGAGGTTCAGGGGGTGGAGGTGGTCGCACGACTCGTCCTGCCGCGGCGGCTCCTTCTGTTGCCGCATCAGCGATGTCATTGCTGAACTCGTCGGGTGTTGACGTTCATCCTTTCACTGGTGCGGACGTTCCGGCAGCTACAGAATCGTCCGATGTCAAGAAGGCCAAAGTGTGGTGTCGTGACATGATTTTGCTAACGACTAAACGAATTATCCGAATTGTGCGCGGCATTATCATCGAAGAGATGCTGCTCAATGAGCTGCTCGACGTCATCACAACACCTATCCTTGCCGACGAAGACCACAAGCATTTTGCGTTGGTACTTCTCAGAAACTCGGACGAGCAGCACATGATGATCTATCTCGAGCAAAGCTGGGCAGCTAACGTATTAGCTTATCTCCTGAAATGTTGGGTTCATCGCCGGCACGCAGCCTCACCCCGCTCACCGGTCTGGAACGTCGCTCTCGCATGGGGTGCGTCCGGACCAGGGACCATCACTCCGCTTGGAGCAGCATCATCTACTCACTCAGTACCACCATCCGCAGAATTGGCAGAGACATCTGGTTTTGCGGGACTTGCCATGCACCTCAGACACGCTCGCTCTAAATACTTACGCGTGGACGACTACCTTACTCTCCCTTTCCATCGAGTGGTTGCATTCGCTCCACATTCTTCTCCGTTGTTCCTCGAAACCCGTATGGCCGGCAGAAATGCGATGCACCCAGGCGCCAACTTGATCCAGCCTTCTTACACCGAAGCGCTCGCACCGGTTGGTGACTATGCTACGCTCTCCTTTGCGTCAGCGATTGCAAGCCGCAACCAGGCTCAGATCTCAAACGGCCTGCATGCAATCTTCTTTACCTTACGTCACTTGTGTTGTTCCATAAGGAAGGCGTCGCAGTGTGCAGAATGGAAGGGCACACAGGCTTCACTTGCAACGCTCAACCTGGTGGATCGAGCAGAAAGGCACCTCGATGCAGTGGAAGCTGCCGCAGCGCAAAGGCATCTGCAATGGAAGCAAAGTCAGAGCGCCACTTCGACTGCCGCGTCTGCTCCGGCTGCGAAGCAGGGAGAACATCGTTTGTCGTCACAAGAAAGGCTGCACCTGGCCGAACTTACTAAGTTCCTTTCCACGCTGTTTTGGTGTCACTTTGGTACTCTTGATGAAGAAGGCGACCAGACGGAATCCAGTTCTGGTGATATTGGGTGCAATGAAGGCAAAGAGGATGTCCCTCCGAGTGATCCTCTGAATGAGTGTACCATCGACCTACCATGTAGTCAGGTTGAGCTAGACAAGGAAGTTCGCTACATTTATGGATATCTATGTGATATGCTCGCCTCTGAACCGACCGCCCAGTACCTTACTCTCAAGGGTCTGAGTGATTCCACTAAGAGTGCAAAGGAATGCGGCGAACTGGATGACTTCCTGCCAGGTCAGGGAGCCCGGGGACGTATCTGCGCTTGCTTACCGCCATCACCCGCATCCCCAGCTGCGACGCAAGTCTCCCCACACTTTGCCCATCAGCCGATCTGCCCTCTCCATGCGCACCAAGTAGGGGATGATTCTCAGGATATATCCCCACCCTTTGATCCACACATGCCAGCCCCTGCGTACTATCCCAATGGTATTGCGGATATTGTCTTATCGGACTATGCTCCCAGGTCAGGCCAGTACTGGATTTGGAACAGCAAAGTTGGCCGACTACAGGGTCTCGGGGCTATTCAGGTAGCGAATGACCATGGAAATGACTCCTTGGCGTACCTGGAGCGCATGGTCAATCTTGAACGAGAGAAGACGCAACTCATGAAACGTGGAAAACTACCCTGGCTTCGCAGTTCGACGGATACTCCGTCGTCTTACAACAGTAGCAGTGAGGGGATGGAGGGCATTAGGCTTATCAATCGGTTTGAAGACTGGTTGGAACGTGATATGGCGAGAACAACGCTTAGTGGCGAAGCTGGAGAAGCTTTGGAACTTGGCGAGAGCGACGGCGACGACGACTCCCAAACTTCTTCATCCGATTCCGAACCTGTGAGCGACGCGGATGTAAGGCAAGCCTCGTCTTCGCCCACTAGTGCCGAAGCATCGGTGCAGGATCCGTCTTATCTACTTTACACTTTGGGTGCAACACAGCCAGGTGAGGTTGATAGCCCATCATCCTCAACACTTGAGTCCAATACGAGACCGAGCAGCTCTCCCGGCAAGCAGGCTGGTACTCTCAAAATCTCTCGACAGGTGATTGATAGTGAGCTGATGCAGCCAAGTGTTGATGGCACCATTCATGGCATCCCCGTGTCGAATGACGAAAGGGTCTACAGCATATGGGAGAATCAGCGCTTCTATGTGTTCTATGGATGGAGTGAGAAGACCTTCCCCACTGAGCGACCATCATGGTCGGATCCCCTGGGCCTGTACGCCATTCGAAAAGACGAGGTGAAGCTGCCTTCAGGGTGGAGATGGGCGACTGAGTGGAAAGTTGACATCGATCCCGATCGAACCGATCTACAAGGCTGGAGTTATGCAGTCCGCTTCACGGATGACGAGCTGGGCTACACGAACAAACACCGGTTTGGTCAGTTTGTAAGACGTCGCCGATGGTCGCGCCGTGCGCTTCGTACAGTTGCAACAAAAAGGTATCAGATTACGGATACTACGGTGAGTGACTCAACGAATTCGGCACGAGAGGATCCGAGTAAGGATGCGTACGAGGTACCATTTGCTGATGTCGTTTCGCTGACTCCCTTCTCCTGCAACCTTTCCTTGCTTGCGCCACGTCGTGTCATCCCTATTCTTGACTGCCAGTCAGTTACACGAGCACAACTCTTGAATGCACCTAATCAATCACGATTGCACTTTGACGCGGATATCACCAAGTTCGGAGTGACACAAGAAAGGACATCAGTGCCGAATCAATCCGTCCATGCATTTGAGTATGACCCACGACCAGGAGATCCTCTGATTGGATACGTGAGAGTATTCGAAGAACAGAAAAAGGCTGGACCGCTCGGTAAGTTCTCAACTAGTCGGTGGCTCCTTACACCAAGCGCAGAGGATGACTCAGATCTTTGCGCGCATCGCGACAGTGTGAGGCCGCCGATTGGCTGGGAATGGGCTGGGGATTGGGCGGTTTTCCGCCCTCGAGACGCAGTCATGCTGTCCCATGGTCTTTCAGATATTCATGCTCCTGACGAGAACCTCAACCTCGGTGATCCGGTCTGTGATGAAGAAGGATGGGTGTATGGTTCTTCTCAGTCGAATATTATTGCCCGATCATCGGACAAGGCTCCGGTCAAAGGTGGCATTTTGGGAATGGTTTTCTCAGTTGTACGCTTTCGCCGTCGATGCTGGATCCGCCCCATACGTAGAGCGCTCATGCTCGGTACAGGCCCAGCATGTCAAGCGTTGTCGTCCCGCCCCCAGTCGACTGCTAACAGTCAACAGGTAGTAACCTCGCCGTCTCCCAGCACTAGTGCGTCAGTACCTATCGTCGGAGCCGCAGCGGTCGCACAGATTATGAGTGATATTCCGAGTTATCCGGACTGGTTCGCATCACTACAATGGCAAGTCTCTCCACTTTCTGGACTGATCACGGCCCAGCGAACGTCACTTAAGGTGCTGGAAAAGCGCCGTGCTCGACAACTTAAACGGCTTGAGCAATGGCAGAAACTCAACTTTAACGCCGAACAGCTGGCTGAGAAAGTTGAGGAGGAAGCCAAAGAGCTGCATGAAGACTCTGACCCCGAAGAGAGCTCGCAAGAGAAATCAACATCGCGCTTCACAGTCCTCAAGCTCCCTTTGGATGGATCAAATCAAGATAATGCAATCATCGCATATACCAAGTCAGCGCACGCCAAGTTGGGAACATTTTCGCTGGCAGGAATGGCTGGTATTCTGATGGAACAATTGCATATTCGACCGAATGATATACACCCCGCGCTCCTAAGGATCGTAGATAAGGCCAAAATCATGGCCAAGGCTGCTCAGGTGGCTCGATCTCAGCTCCTGCTTGCGTCCACATCCTCATCGTTGGAGGCAGCTCGTAAGGCTTCCAAACTGAGACCGAACGCATCTGAGCGACAGAAAGTTCGCGATCTTGCAGATCCTGCTACAACTGTACTCTTGGGAGTCATCGATGCATTATCTGTTTCCCGGCTTGATGCCTTGTCAATTATTAGACCAAAAGGAACTCCAATTCAGGGTGCGTTACACACCCTTGCAATCCTCACTCCGGCTGGTACTCGTATTTGTGTCTGTGGCCAACCGATGTGTAGCGCATCACAAACCACAGATGGTACTCTCTGCGTTGTTGCAAGTGCTTGCACTCCGTCAAACTTTGCCGAGGAGCTCTTACAAATCCTCCCACTCACCCCGCCGGACATCAAGGAGCTCGCCGGCCTTAAGGAGGCAGATGAGCGCCGAGCCGAAATTTATGAGCGACTTCGTACCCTTGCTTCACGTGCCTACTTCGCGGCGCTCAATGCTTCAGGGGCGAGTCAGGAGAGTGTGACTGAGCGAAGGATTAGTGCTATCAGGGGTATGGGAGTAAGTCTTTTTGAGCGCACTGTCATGCCAAATGAGGCGTTATTATGCGAGCAAACAATGACAAGGAGCTTGGTGGTCGAACACCAGAGCTTGGCACTTCAATCGGTCCTGGAGGCTGCACGCGCGGACGCCGGATTGCACGCGCTTGCCCAGCGCTTGAAGACCACAGGTGACGCATTGGGGCAGCCGTCATTGGGCAACATTTTCCGGCTTACCCCTTTGCCGTACAGCATTGCCGACTCGGATAGTCAGTACAGAGTAAGGAAGAGATTAGAACGACCTCCACTTCCGAAGGATGGGGCTTACGTTTCTTCTACACACATTCAGCCCGCAGAACATGCAAATGTGCACCGCTTTGTTGCCCTCAATGAACTGGAGACTTATTTGGCAACCACGGTCAATCCTATCTTATCCGAAGTCTCAGATGTTCTCGCAGAGGCCGCAGAGTTCAGCGACTCTCTTCAGCGTGCTTTCCAAGGAGATAAGGATAGGGCAGTGCCTCAAGAGGTGCTTCCCTTCCAAGTAATCGCAGCCCCGGCGCAACAGGCCCTCGCAATCCTGGTTAAACGCAAAACGCATCCAGGAAGCTTGACTAACCAAAGATTTGCTGCATTCATTCGGAATCGAAAGCCTACGCTAATCCCCATTGCGGACTTGCGATTCACACCAATCTATCAGCGGAGGCCAGAGGAGACTACTCTCAACCTCCAAACGGGATTCAGAGCATTTTCAGTGTGGCGTCCCACAGTTGCGAGTCAAGCCGCGCGGACCACTCCAACTACCAGGCGTTATGTCTTCTTCGGTGACATCATGCATGCATCGCCACTTTCACCGACAGTTGTGCAGATCGCCGCCTCTGCGGGTTTTGCCAAGCAACTAGTGGACGCAAAGCTAATGCTTGACAGCGTTCTACGCGCAAGCGGAACATCATCATTCCCTCGAGGGCTCGGTCAACAGCCCGTTAACAAAGCTCCGCCATTTGAAGTGCTTTGGCGGGCGGGTATGCTCTCCCCTACTGCCATGATGGCACTAGATGATTGGGACCCAGTTAATCCATCTACATGTCTGTTCGCGCCCCCGATCTCCTTCCGTTTGGTCTGGTTCGAGCACACCGGGCCCTTGCCATCTCATCTGGCGACAGGAGAACTCAGCAATTCATTGCATCATGAAGATGAGGCAGTAAACAACCAACCGGACTCCACTGCTACTGTGGCTGAAGTGGGGTCAACTGAGCAGACTCGAGCTAAGGGACTATATCTCTGGATGCCTATTCCTCACTCACGTGACTACTTCGCTCTTGGTCTGATCGCGACAACAACTCCCTCTCCCCCTAGGATCGACATCGACGATGAATCCGGATCTGATATCAGCATCTCGAATCTACGATGTGTTCACAAATCGCTCCTTGTCACTGCCCCAGCTCAACCCGCTGTAGTTGCGGCCTCCGCTGAGCCAGCCGCTCCAAGTGTTTTGAACCAACTTCCGGATGGGTGCAGCACGACCGCGTCTGACACGCGCCTAGGAAGAATATATCCCCCAGCATCCTTCCCAATTCCGGTCCAGTCTGCGGTGCTACGGCTGAAACCAGCGCCCGCACTTCTCACGACGCCGCTCACACTCATCACAGCACAACACCCAGTTGAGTTACATCGTCATGGAGTGTGGCTCGACCCAGACGTCGCGAACGACCTCAAATCCCGATTCAAACCAAAGACTGACAAAAAAGTGGGTGATGCGACCGTGGCCTCAGAAGCTGACAAGGCCGGAGCCGGATCGAAGACAGACAATTCTCACGATCTTCAGCCCCCTGTATTCATTAAAACTCCCGTGAGTCCAGCATACCTGGCGTCAAACGCAGATGCCTTGCACCTGGCGTCACTGTGGAGTGTTCCCGGTAGTGGAACAGCGGTGATTGGGGTAGCAGGTACGACCTACTTCTTAGGAAGTACGCACACTCAGCCGGTTGAAAGCGAAGCCAACGTTGTGGATATGGCTCGAGGTCAGGACGTCCTCATGCATGCTCCGCCACCGCTCTATGCTCGATTCAACCTTCAATTCTTTATTCCTCCTATTCATATCGCGCTGAAGACTATTACAGCCGCGAATGTGGTACTGTCCTTGCTGAAGAGAATCCTCAATGTTTACAGTGCGGTTCAAGCTGCTCAGCGTGCCCGAGCCCGCCAATACCATTATGAGCTCCGAAAGCGCGGTGCGGCATATAGCTCTGTGCTTGCTCTTGTTCGTAGGCGGTTGCGTCGCGAATACTATCTGTGGGAAAAACGTGTCGAGCGACGGAAGGAGCTGGAACAACTACGCAAAAATGCGGCCGCTCGACAGCAACAAGGTATGAAGTCCCGTGTCGACGTTGTATACGGAGTCAAGTCTCGTGGTCGAACGGGTTCGATGGTAAGACCCGGGCCTCTTGGTAGCATTTCCAAGATCAAAGAAGAGCCTGAAAATGTGCACAGCGATTCGTCACTGAGTGACTTGGATTCTAGTGATGTAGAGGGAGGTGTAGGAAGGGAACGACGTGCAACTGTCGTGTCTCCCTCCAATGTTTCTCAGCAGGATAGGGCGCCAACTGTAGCATCTGTCGAAGATGAGGACGAAATCGATCTAAGCGAGGAAGACGTCCACACTTCGGACTTCCAAAGCGGTGAGGATCTAGACATGGACGGATTCTATGAGGAGGCCGACTTTGATGACAGCGTCGAGCTCTCGCTCAACGATGTCCAAGCCGATCTCGCCGGACTTACACCCGAGCCCGTCAATCAGCTTCGCCCTGGAGACACTACAACCACATCCTCGGCCACAGTGGGGACAGCAATGCAAGATGCGTCAGCCGCCCTGTCCTCACCGCAGACAGAGGACACAGTGTCGATCGCAGAGCGAACTCCTGGCCAGACACTTGAGGAGGGATCGGAAGCCAAAGTCATCGAGGCGAGAGCTGAAGAGGCAGAGAAGTCGGATGGTGACATGGAGGAACTACCCTTGGTTCAGGAGGCTAAGCAGCGACTGCAAGACGGCGAAATTAGTCACGATGAATACATGAAGATTCGAGCGATCGCTCTTCGGCAATTCAGGCGCAAGAGTCAAACAAATGAGAGAAAAGGTGGCTTGACCCTCTCTTCGTCTCAGCAACATGCTAGCACACAAGGGCTTGGTGCCCATGCTGACTCAAGCCCAACATTGTCAACCATCCCCAACCGCAACGAAGGAGTTAAATCTGCGGCCGAAACCAGCACAAAGCCAAACAATAGTCCCCAAGTCTCCGTCTCATCGAGCCTTGAAGATTCACAAACAGAATCGGAAGCCTCTGAACTTCTCTCTGACATTAGCACTGACTTGGAAGATTCCGGAAACGAAGATGAGGCGGAGCCTCCTACTCCAGCCGCAACGCCTAACAACCCTCCCGTGCCGGATACACAGGCATCGGACCGGAGCTCCAAGAAGTCGTCTTTACTCAAGAGGGCTGTAGCCAAGAGTCTCGCGCAGAGACGAATGTTCGAATTAGAACAACGTCGGTTGGCTATGGAAGCCTGGGGACCTCTTCCGAAGCCGGATCAATTGCGCGCTTTCTTCTCCCCCGATGATCCTGAGAAATTCGACTTTGCTCGCATCGCTACTTTGGTGAGGACTGCCAACCGACTCCTTGCAGCCTTGCGTAGTATCAGAAGCGAATTTGTTGGCGTAGCTGCAGCGGGCGTTATAAATGTAGATACACCGTCTGACCAAACTGATGATCCTCAGCTGACGCTTTGGAAGTACATTCTAGAGACAGAATGCTCATTAAGCGGTGTCCTTGAAGGTTGTATTAGCCAGCTCAAGTGCATCATTTTCCAAAGTGTCGAGACGCAGCTTTGGAGACCGTCTCAAACGACAACTGCAGCGCTTCATGCTGCGGTTTTGGGCGAGACAGCCTCAGACAAACCTCGTGGTTCTGTTGTAAATATTTTCACGCGCACTGCCCTACCGTTTGTCGCACATGGTGATGTTGCGTTGAAGACCCTAGTTCTGACCGAACTTGAAGATGAACCTGCTGTGGCAACGTCTTCGCCTGAAGCAATGTCCAACGTCGATACCAGGCGGCAGCAGTCTGTGTCGAGTACGGGTGCATTTGCCCCTGCCATGGGAAAACTATCCTCATCACAGTTTTTGCCAGATACCAGCGTCTTCAGTGAACCTTCTATTGTGAATGCAGACAGGCAGCGATCAATGATGTCATCTGTTACATCGGCCAGTGGCGTGGGTAATAATGGAAGGAGAACAGTGTTGGCCAGGTTCCTTCAAAGAGCTTGTAACCCGACTGGCGAATCGAACGAAGTCGCAGGAATAGGCCTAGAACATAGGACCTCCGTGCGTTCCTCACTGACTTCAACGAAATCGCCAGAAAGACAGAGTGACGCTAAGGAGATGAACTTAATTCTGGCTGGCTACCCGTTACGAATTGCAGTACCTTCCCAACTAAAAGCCGGACGACCGACCCTAGGAAAGACCACTCTTGGTCGTCGCCGAACCCAACCATCTACCAGCCCGATGGGAATGTTCAGTGTTGGTCAAAGTCGCATCGAGCTTGTCACCAAAGAGACCTCAAGACTTCGATCTCGACTTTCCCGAATGGAAAGAAGTGTCACCTCGCAAGTGCTTACGTTGCGCCCATCATTTTCTCTCAGCGGCACGTCCACACCGGTTACTAGCACAAACGGGCAACTTAACTCTCTGGAAGTGATCTCAATCTCTGAGAAACCCGCCGCATCGTTGAAGTCCGATGAGGGCTCTCGAATTTCACGTTCGGTCCTCTCAAATCTTGCACGTGATCACCAGGAATATTCTATCGAAAGGCCAGTTTCTCGAGTTCAGAGTAGCACAGGCAGCGTCACAAAAGACCGTGCCTCCAGATCGCGGGTTATGGTTGTGCGAACCGGAATCGTTCAAAACCCGATTGCGCTCTCCAAATTACTGACTTCAGACGCGCTCCCGTCTAGCGCGGAACTTGAAGCTGCGCTCCCACGTATTGCTAAACCTGGGCGAGATGCCAGCTCACATTTGTGGTCGCAGTACGCTGTTGCTCATCGACTTCTTGGTGGTCGATGCAGCACTGTGCCAAGTGATGCGTTTGCACCAACGCGCACAGCCACCGACATCTCACCAGAGAAGTATGCTGGAGAATCAACCAAGGAGCAAGGCTTTGATGCCGACCAAGAAATAAGTGCAGCTCAGCATCTACAGGACTTGCTAGCACACTCCGTCGCAATTCTTCCTCTCCTCCCACTACTCGGTCCATTGACACCCTCTGATGTAGCCGCATTTGAAGCAATCCAGCGTGCTGAAGAGCCCATTGGAGAGGCTGTCGCAATCCGAGCGCAAGAACTTGCATTAGAGTTAGCGACAAAGACACAAGCAACCGGTGCTCCCGGCACACATGGGGAATCTGCTACCTCAAGTTCAGCGCAAGCGTCTTGGACTCCCTCTTCGGCTCAAGCCAAAAAGAGTAGCTTCGGACCTTCTCCATTCAATGTCGGTTCGATTCATCCGCTGCCGGATATGCTAGTATGTGGGAGCCATTGGCTAATGCCAAAAGCACGAGGCCGCGCCCAGCCATCATCTTCAGGACCAGGACAGCCGAAAAATGTGCCGGATGATGTGGCGAGTCAGCGAGACGCCACTGAGACCGGAGCTCTCCCAACAATGGATGACATACTCCAAAACCGCATCGCAAACTACATTGCACTTCGCATTCAAGGTGCCATAGCCGCGGCGCAGCGTAATGCCAAGTTCACCACGAAAATGTGCGCCATTTCCATGATGACTACAGCTGCAAGCACGATCACCAAGGACCAAGTCGTTGGTCAAGTTCGATTGCCCCCCCAATTAACCGCAAGACTACGGGCCGGTTTAACAGCCTTGAGCGATGTCGCATTGGATCTCGTCGCAGCACACCTGCAACTCAAACCCACCCCTGCCGGCGCCGAGTTGTGTTTGAGCGCGCTTGCCGATCATGCGCTCCAGAATGCGCGCATCCGATTGGCCAACGCCCGAAGGCAGCTCCTTGAGATCCAGGCAAAGCGTTCGGAAGTGTCTATGAGAGCCAGGGAAGCGTCAATGGACTCACCGATTGCGGCACCATCGTTGAAGGCGGCACTCGAAGAACGACTTCAGAGCGAGTCTGTGCTAACGGTCATAGAGGGAGAATTGGGACGTGACGAAGACAAAGCGAATCAGGAGGTGCGTACAATGCAACGGATAGTCACTGAGCTGGCGCGACTCACGGGCCAAAGGAGACATGTTCGCACTCCGCTCGAGGAAGACCGTGCCGTTGCAGGTGCGGCTCTCGCACTCTGGATTACAGAGGCATATCACGCGAGGATCACCGAACAATTTGTCTGCGCTCTTAGCGGATCTGACACGGACCTTTCAAAGGCACCATCACAAGACCTGATTGGGTGTGCCATGTGGAATTCGGTATACGAGCAGCTTCTCGTGAAAGTGATGGAAAATTGGGACTTTTCGAGTTCACTACCTCAAATTCCCCCACTTCCTAGCTTCTCATCTCACACATCTGTTGGCAACCAGAGCTTGCATACTTCCATGTCAAGCCTTGGCGAGCAGTTTAGCTCAGACAAGTTGATGAATTCGAACGGTAGCCCGGGCACATTCGGAATCAACCGCATTACAACAGGAAGCTTCGTTATCCCCAGAGCATTGCATTCAGACTCTACTGCGCCAACTGGACGCCTCAGCGCATTAAGTGCAGTTCGAGAGGCGCTGAAAGGAACTGCGTCTGTTACGCCTTTAAGAGTTGAAGACTACGATGGATGGTATACCGACTCAATCCATCCGGGAGAGCTCGCTGGCCGGGTCTGGCTCGCGCGTGGCAAGCTCATACTTCATGCCCACACTTTCCGAGCTGCACAGCGCTGCCACGCGTTTTTGCTACGTCAGTTTAGTAGTCACGCAAAGCTCCCAATGTGGACGCGTAGAGCCCCGCTCCCTCGTGAAGGGAAGCACCGGCTGGCTGACGCCTTCACTCCAGGTGCGGCACTGACTGTCCGTGCCCTCGCACATGCACCGTGGTTTTACGTGCCATGGCGCAAGATTCCTTTACCTGATGCCCGCATGGTACTTGGAGACGAGGTAGCTCTGGCGCAGAAGGAAAACAAATGCGTCGAATATGAAGAGCTGGTGGCATGTTGGACTCATGATACGGCTAACTACTCAACCAATGAGCAGGACCCGACCTCCGATGCAGAAGGGTCAGCGACAGGCGCGTTATATCTACCATTACGATGGAGTGTGTTGCATGCGTCCGATGATGTTCTTCACTGGCTCGATGCTGTTGCCGCTGACTCGCTTGCGCGCAGCTCAGGGCACGCGCGGAAGATTGCCATCCGCATGAGCCTGCTGATTCGAGAAAAGGAGGCTGCGTCAAAAACCGCGCAGAGTAGACACAACACAAGCCGAACGCCAAGCACTACTGCTCATGCATATGGTTCTGGAGCATTTGCGAATAGTACCACAGTGATTTTCGATACCTCAACCTCCGCAACTGAGACTCCGCACTACCCGCATAAGATCCTAGGAAGGAACATAACTGAGAGTGATGCTGGTCCCAGCGTTCTCAGCGATGATGCTGATAAAACCAAGCATCGATTCGTTCCATTATCATCTCTGACTGCAGAGCCTTACAGAGGCCCGCAGAGTACGAATCAGAAGGGTGATATCGTTGCGGCCAAGTCAAAAGGAGATGGATCTGCAACAAAGGAGCGGGATACCTTAGCCAAATCAAAGGGTTTCTCCTTTGCCTCCCTCTTAACTCGTCTTCGCCAGAAATTTACACGTGACAAGGAGGAGGAACAGGAAAAGGAACGTGAAAAGGAGGGTCTGCGAAAAGGTAAGATCGAGCCGGGTCGTGTGACGACTAAGGGTAGTAAGCAATCTTACAGTAATTACCAAGAAGCGCCTCCTCTTGATCCATCTGTTGCTGATTCACAGGGGGTGCTCAGTCGTGGAGACAGATTCAATCTTCGCATATGGAATCAGCAGCAGTCCTATGCCGACAACACTTCCAACAGACCTACCACTGTGAACTCTGGCTCGATCTTGAGATTCGTTCCCCCTGCTACGCAGCACGCGCAACCTCGAGGTCCACCTGCGCTCGCTATTGCGGCACCTCTTGGAGATAGGACCACATCACTGCTCCAGGGTCGTCCATTTGCTAAGGCGGGTCAGTCAGGAAGGCCTTCTCGTGCTCGTGACAATCATTATCAGCTCAAGCCCCATGATGCATTGTCCGTGCTTGCGCTAACCGTTACTCGACCGGCGACTGGACAGGTTTGGCTGTCGCTACCCCATCGATGCAAAAAGCGTATTATCACTGAGAGGAGCGATGGGACCAAAGTGGCAGTCGCAGATGGTAGTGGACCCATGCGAACCACAATTTCGAGTGACGTCGTGTGGGCCCTTGGGTTGGATGCAGCTTACGAACAGAGTGCCAGGGCGAGAGCGTTTGCCCGTGCTGTGTTCTCGCAGCGTCAGAACTCAATCGAGAGTAAGCCGACCAGCGGATCAGACTTCTCTGTACGAAAAGCAGAGTCAAGGACATCTGATGGAACGGAAGATGATTCGGAGCTCTCAGCGATTTCCGAAGGTTCGGAATTGTCCGACTTGTCGGAGATGGATGAAGACTCTGATACGTCTCTCATCTCGGAGCTTGGTGGAGCGGATGAGTCTGACCAAGATGTGACAGACTATCTCGATTTTGTCGAAGATGTCATAGACTACTCTGATGATGACAACGACAATGATGAATCTGATGATGACGATGGAGATAAAAATGAGGACGATTCAGGCGACTCTAGTGGTACCAGAGCTGCAGCAACTGAGATAGGTGAGGCGCGTGAGCAAAGCCTCGTCGACACTCTCTGGACTTGGACGTTCATGCAGGGACGTGTCGTACGACGTCGTCTTAAGGTTCAGCATTCGGTCTACGGTGCCACCGCGAGTCGACGCCGAAGAAGAACAGGTCGACAGCTGCTAGATATCTTTGCGTTGAGTCGACGCGTTGTTACCGAGACACAGTTCATCTCAATGACATTTACAGAGGCATACATCGCCAAACGAGAGAAAAGGTTGTATGCATGGGCGCACGACCTGGCCCTTGAGCAGCTCACTGGCAAGAGCACAGTCTTTGAGGCTGGTGATGTCAGCACGAGCGATGCAACTTACTATCCGTCCACTGTCTTCTCACGGAGCCTGATCAAGTTCCTGGATGAAATCTTCATCGAGTCATATACTCGGCATCGCTTGACTTGTGCCGCACTAGGAAAGGTTGTCGAAATGCTAGCAGGAGTCGCAGGTTGTTTATTCAACTCCCTTAGCAGCTACATCACTGAGACTGACCCCAGGTTTGAGAGGACATTTGATGCTAGTTTTGTCCCAGAATCGATGTATGACACACTGGAGTCCTTAGATGACACAACCAAGGGGTCCAAATCTGCAGTGAGAGAGATGATGAGACGCAAAGAGGCTATTCGGCTTGAACTTGAGAAGCGTCAGAGGCGAGCCAAGAAGAGTGAAGCACTCTATGAAAAGGAAATGATCAAACTGTACCAACGCAACACGCTACTGCCAGTTTCGGAGTCACTGCCTCAACTTGCCACGAGTCTTTTGTCGGCCGACTCGGTCGCTCCACTAGGCGTACCAGTTGAGTCGATTCAGCAGACTTTTGAAAGCTTACGGCGCACTCTTCGATGGCGGAACAACACCGCCATACCACAGAAAAGTCTTATCGAGATCGATCGAATGGTTGCCCTTGAAGTAGGCGCGACCTCCGCGGCTGAAGACGTGTTGCGTTTAGATCGCTGCAATCCATCGATATCGGCAGAAATCCGACTGGGAGCACGAGCGCGAGCGCTGCTTGCGCATCTACTCACAAGTTCGACCACACCGGTGCCTCAGTCGCTACCTTTGCCGTTCCGAGTGCTGCCCGCAGCAACAGCTCCTGGTCTTGACGTCAGAATGCGCGCCAAGCCATCAGAAGCCTCTGAACATACACCCACTCAAAATCGTAGTCAAATAGGTTCAACCGGGATCGACCCTGTAGTAATCGCAGCCGAAGGCGTTGGGGATATCGTCCAATTGATTCGAGCCCTCGTTGATGAGAGTATTCCGCTGGGGCAACTTATCCGTTTAGTTATTCGCCTCGCTGCCCAAGCGAGTCCTCGAAAGGAGTCGCGGTCCAACAATGTGGAGCTGATATCAGAGCCTGAATTACGCGCAGCGGGCGTTGTAATGGTCAAAGACTTGCAAGCCGCAACTCTTTTAAGCACGCTTCAGGATGCTTCTTCGTCCATGATGCTACCATCCCGAAATGATAGTGAGAAGGAAATAGCATCTCGTGGAGTACTTTACGGGCTTGAAGCTCCCATTGCACGTGCTGTTCTACTGTTCTCTAGTTTGATGGATCCTCGATCCGCAGGCTCTAAAGCTGTTGCATCGCTCGCGAATACTCTCGCTTCTTACCGAGCAAGACTCGCGGCACCGAGCCCTGCTTCAACTCCCAACGACGAGCTCGTGTCAAGGATGCTTCAGGCTCTGCAGTATCTCGGCTCAAAGCTTCCCACACTCGCGCTTCAAAGTGGCTTGACTTTGGTAACCAGCCCCTCAAAGCATGCCCGCTTTTATTCGCACAACCCCAATAGCATACTAACGCTCGCGCTTCTTGGATACATGGCCGCACAATACTCGAAGCAGCAGCGTGGTGCTCCGGTGGCTCTTCCTGCCGCCACTCAAGCGATCGAAGCTTTACTCTTCCAACTCCGTAACAGACCTATCTCTGCGATTCACATTGCCCCTAGCATTTACTGGAAGCCCACCGAAGTAGGCTTGCAGATGATTCCATTCCCAGGCGGTCCTCAACACGTAGAATTTCTGCTTGGTCAGATCAATGGGACGTCTGGCACCTTGGCTGCCATTCTTTCACTGACCCACGTGCAGCTGGTGGCGCTTGCAACTCCTCCAAGCACCAACATGCCTGAAATTTTCCCACGAAAGAGAATTCTCCCCATTTATGCGCAGTTAATTGGGTCATCTATTGTTCTCCCACACGCTGTGTTATCTTTGCTTTTGCGGACTCGATTTGGACAGGCTGCGATGAACGTTTCTACCGGCGCAGCTAGTATAGATGGAGATTCATCTGCAAGCAGTGAGTCCATTCAGTCGGCCTTCAAGGTTGTAGAGGCTAAACTTCACCAGCTCAATCGGGCAGCCCACATAGGGACTGGCTCTGATTTGGGCAACCGAGCGTTCTCATACCTGGGGACATATGAGCGTGCGCGCGCTCAAATCGCGTCTGCAGCAGTCACAACGGCGCAACGATGTGGTCTGCATCTCTGTCACTCCGCAACAATGCTCGCGTATGTGTGCATTGCTAGGCTTGCAGACGCTTGCATCCGATTCGCCTCACCTCAGGCTCATGCTCTCTTCACGAGTCGATGGTGCGTGGCAGACGGCCATACAAAGCTGATGGGTGATTACATCGCGCGCCTTGACTTGTGGCTAGGAAGGTATCTTCCGTTAATTCGTTCCCCTGCCGCACGTTATGGCCTAGCGCTCATGGTGTTGCGGTCAGCCGTCGCTCAGTGGCGCGCGGAGCTCGTGGGCCGAACGAAGCACTACCCTACAGTAGTAGAGAGATATATTCGGCAGGAATACCTTGATCTCGCTCGAGAGATCGCCGAAGCGAAGCGTGAAGCGTCGTCTGCCGTGTCCGTGGTTGGTGCTGTTGTCAGCAATGTGGATATGAACCAACTTTCAGAATCCCGCACCGAGCAAAAGGGTACACTTCTGGACGCGTCAACATCAGCGGCTGCAGATGTCCCAGGATTCAATAGCCCGAATTTAGCGGCCATTGCGACCGCTGTGGCCGGTGCAGCGACATCGGCAGCGCTACAAGTCTGCAGCCCTGAGCTTTGGTTGCGAAGAACTGGCCAGGCCAACCTATGGGCAGGTCCAACATCTACTGATAGCGCATTAGGAGCTGGCGATTCTCTAGGCAGAGCGCCATCGGCACTGGAGCAGATCACTGCTCTCACTGGACCTCGCAGATCCAATGCGCTGTTGACCATAGACTCGGATGTCGCAATGGCTTCTGCGCTTCAGACTAGTCTTAGACCAACTCAGTTGCAACGCACAGCTGAGCTGCTGAAGCAACCAACACTTGTTTGCGCTCTAGACGGAGTCGTAGTAGGCGATGTTGAGCAACTGCGGCAAGGACATGGACAAGACAAGGGCTCTGAGGGACTCGCTGGTATCGCTTCGGATGTAGACGCTGGTGTTGCTGCATTATTACTTGAGGCCGAGAACTTGGAACGAGCACACATTGCAGCGGATGACCAGAACCCAAGCAAGCTTCGTCCAAAGGCTGGTACTTCCACGGCCCAACTTACGGAGAAGGCGAACGCGGCAGTGTCGACACTGAAGATGAAGCAGAGCAAGCGTGGCCTCCTTGGACGCGTGATTAGCAAGGTTAACAAGGTGCTCGGTAGGAGACCTCCTGGATCAGAGCTGCTCGCGGCGCAGCTGGCAGCGAAGGCTCGGCAGGGTGCAACTGTCAAACAAGATGAATCAACGACACTCGAAATGCAACAGCTTGAGACGATGTGGTCCGTCGAGTATGATTATGGTGAAGGCTCTGATGCAGACGACGATAAACTGGGCGAGAATGCCTCAGGTGGTGACCTTAATTTATCAGAAGGTCTTAGGCTTACAGAGTATCTCGGTGAGCCTTCGAAGCAACTCCAGGCCCTGAATGAGCCCTTCGATACTCTATGGAATGCACAGACCAAATCGAGTCAGCAAGCGTGGACCCCGTTGATGATCAAAGCTTCAAGCGCGGAGCTCAATGATGGCTTCACATCGAATGACGAAGCCGGTATGACGAGCTCGTTTGCCCAAGTATTGGCCGAGACATATCCATTGACTGTGACTGCAACTCCAGACCTTGGCCAAAGGCTTCGCTGCAACGTTGAGGCTCTGTATACTTTCTTCGTAAATCGACTGAAATGGGACTCAATGTCGCTCCGGAAGGCGTGGACAGCTGATGTAAACGCGGCCATCATTCCTATTCGCAATCTTGCCTCCCTCGTTGACGCTGCTCCACAGGATATCCTGGGCCTCGTGCAAGGACGCAGCGACAACTCAGTGAACTCCGGTCTTCCAAGATCCCCATTAGCATTCGTCCGAGATGTTGTCCTTCCATGCCTAGACAGTCATCTGGTCGAAGGGACGATCAGTGCATGCACAAGTCTTGCTGAAGTCCCCATTCTGCCATCTGAGGCGTTCCACGTTCCGAGCTCCACGTCACGCTCACATAAGACAACCCTGCTTTCTTCACTGCGGACAAGCACCCATTCGCAGAACAAGCTTCGCGCCTTCTTAGACGAGTTGTACTCTTCCGATTCAATGGCGCCGCTCGAAATCAATGGGCCAAATATGGAAGATAGCTCACTGCATGCCATCTGCCCGAGTGCGCTCGCAACGCGTTTCGAGCCCCTTCGTATCAAAATGCTCTCGTGGATCTCCTGCCAGGCTACCGCCGAGGACCTCATTCGAAGTTTGTTCGCAATGAGAGCAGGTTCGACGAATGCAGACTCCGTTGCGGGTACGTCAGCTCATGACAACACAAAGCACTGGTTGAACATGGTTTCGAGTGTCGCTCAATCCTTCAAGCAAGTTAGCAATGGCGAGCAATTCGACGACCAGACCACGGACGCATCTTGCCCCCCTGCTCCCTCTTCTTCTGTTAACCAATCCAGCGACCGTTTCGAATCGTTGGCGGCACTGTTGGCTGAGCTTCGTCCGGAACACCATCCCGCGACACCAGTCCAATCCAACCTAGATCAGCTCCCATTGATTGTTCAGGTCGAGACTGAGATACTACAAATCGTTCACGCCCTCACGCATCCACCAAGCCTATAAGGCCTGACAGATTGTCATATCTGCATAGTTTTCGTTTCATCCTAGCCTATTTTGGCATGCTATCAGTATCTTTAAGTCAGTGCACCTGTCACTATCCCACCAACCAAGCTTGACTCTTCATATAGAAATATGCATACTCCACACTTTCTCACTTTAAATTTACGATTAAATAAACCGGACTTGTGTACTCACATATATACAGTCTACAATGAATCATATGTCATTTTGCGACATACTGCGACCTCAGGTACGGTACCTAGTCATCGCACTCCGCACTTGTCGGTTTTTTTAGACACAAGAAACAAGTTCTAAGAAGAGACGGCGTGGCATCACACTGAGAATGACTAGAGGCACAAGATCAGTGGGTATATTGGAAGATCGTAACCAAGAGGATGTTATGCGGCTATATTGCATGGTCTCGCATGAACTTCCACACGTGAAATCCCCCCAATGCAGCCTCAGATCTAGCCAGCTGGTAGTAACGCATATCCACCTGTCGGTCTCGATTCATCAATCTTTGGCGGACATCAAACCAAAAATCTAATCTCGGGGCGCGGCAGTGAAGGACACTTGTGAATCACGCTTGGGTCACCAGGCTGGGTTGTCTGGGTGCGATGCAATTCGGTGTATAATCTAGCCCTATAATTCACACATCTACCCCAACACTCATACTGACCCAACACTCATCCTATCTAGCACGCTATCGTGTTGTACATCAACAGCCTTGAGTCGAACCCGACACTTGCTACAGGGTCGACCTGGTGTCGTTGCTAGGGTGTCCAAACGACTGGGCACACCGTCATATCATCTAGTTATACGCTTCGAGTGAGAACCGTTACAACCCCAGGCCCCGCTACGGCCCCCCATCGATCGCCGGTACAAAATCGGCGAAGTTCTGAGAAACCGTCCCAAGGCCTGAACCAACGGCTGTCACTGCCTGCTTCAGCCCAGCCTGTGATCCATCAAGCCGATTCAAAGGCAACATGTCGCATGAAGACGATGAGCTAGCAGCTCTGTTAAGGGGCAAAAATGCAAACGATAAGCTGGAGTCGGACATGGATATCCAGGACTCTATTGAGGAGTTCATCAGTAAATTCCTCTCGGCTGTGCGGTCTGGCCTGTCATCCCTGCTGTTTGCGCTGCATAAGGACACCTCCATGCATGTCAGCTTCGTGATCCTTGGGCACTTTATCGAATCTTTCCAATGGCTTGCGTTTGCGGTGTATGATGAGGCTCAGTTTACGTGGAACAGTTCCTGGACAAGCTGGCTTGTGCACTCTTCAACTTGGGCAGCCAATTTCATGGGACAGTCAATACGAGGATTCTACGGAGCAATTGCGTTCGTGGCAATGATACCCTTGCTATGCTCACTGCTTGTCTTTGGGCATCGTTACTTGAGATGGATTTGGCCGCTAACCGTGTTTCGAGTTTGGCTGCAAGTCTCAGCATCGGTCCTCTTCTTCCCTGTATGTCACTCGTTGTTCCGAATGCTCTTTGGTTGCCTGGGACATACTGACTTCCATGCCTATCATCCCTCCTTGCATTGCAATTCGTGGGAAGCCCACCTCTACATGGCTCTTGCTGGAATACTGGGTGCACTCTTTCTCGGCAGTACCTTGATCTTCGCTTTGTGTGTGTTCGAAATGAACCCCAATCAGCGGATCGATCATGGTGATAAGATCAGTCCCAACGCACGAGCACATGCCCGGGGGAATTTTGCTGAGCTTATTTTTCGCGCCGCGTTGGCGATTGCCTTCGCGGTGTTTGTGCAATTCAATGAGCATCGATGGCCGCTCGCGTTTTCTCTTTTCCTCGTGGGCTGTTTCCTAGGCGCATTACAATTCCTGTACATGCCTTATTATTCTCGACATATCCAGGCGCTCGGATTGTTCCAGGCAGTAACGCCAGCATGGGCCGGGTTCTGTGTTTTGATTTCCAACATGCGCACGGATTTTGGTACAGGGCCCATCCAAGTCCTCTTGTTCGGCCTTCCAGTGATCCTAGCAATGAGCTTTTTGGTTGTTCAGGCGCGTGTCAATCAGGTTCTTCTCTGGTCCGTTGATCGCCTTACGAATCCGTACTATGTCGAGCTCAGAGCGCGCCTATCACTGCAGCAGGTACGCAAGCTACACGGATTGGAGGAAAATTGGCTGGAAAATCTCTCTGACGAAGTGATTACCGCCGAGCGACAGGCTTTCATCGAAGTCGAAAAGATGTACGAGCTTGGTGTAAAGCGCTTCCCCAAGAGTGGCCTCCTACATTTACACTTTGCTTCCTACTACCTCTACTATCGAAAGAACTGTCCACTCGCCTACCGTGAATTAACCATCATCGAGGGTCTAGATTCTTCCGAGCTGGATGTTAACTTCTTCGTGCACCTCCACCGTCTCAGGGCGGAATTCCAAAGTAGCCGAGAGTCATCGACGCAAGCCCAAGATGTTCGCAATTACATCATGTTTCGTGAAGGCAAGCGCATCGCAGATGCCGCTAGCCGATTGGCAGCGAGATCTCTATTTGATCTCTGGAGTGAGTTCCTGCGAGGTACACCTAAAGTCGAGCGGGTCACCCGCCTTGGCTACGTGGGCCGCCAGGCCATCGCAATTGCTCAGACAAACTACCAGAAGCTACTCGAAATCAACCACACCTCCGTCCCTGTACTGAGGGCATACGGAGGCTTCGTCCTCGACTTCCTTGGGAATCTTTCTAGTTCGTCACAGATGCTTCACAAAGCTGATGAATACGAGGATATGCGTGCCAATATCTCTACGAACGACGTTACAGTGGTCAAGTTCAACACAGAGCAGAAGAACACGCTGGATATCTTTGATGAAAGGAATGCTGTCCTGTCTCTGAGCATCAACCAAGACGAATTTTGCAGTATCTTGAGTGTCAACACTTCGTGCCGAGACGTCTTTGGCTACGCAACTACAATGGATATGGTGGGCAAGAACATCAATATTCTAGTTCCCGATCCCATCTCACTCATCCACAACCGCATTGTGTCAGAGTTCCTTTCTCGCAACACATCTACGCTGCTTAACTCTACCAGACTTGTCATAGCAGTGCATCGAACGGGAGCAATTATTCCCATCAACTTGAATGTCCGATGGGCGGATAACGCAAATAGCAAGCTCATCGGTGTCATGGCGCCAGTGAAGGCGGATGATGATCAGATCATGTTCGATACTGAAACTCAATGCATCACCTATGTCACGAAGAATCTCTATTCAATGATGGGCATCCGCCGCGAATCGATAGCAGCTAATGAAGTTCATATTGGGAATGTATTTCCTCATTTTGCCACAAGCAGAGCCCAGACTGCACGAGAGCGCCGCCTACGCGACGCCTTGCTGGCCCGCGCACGCTCACCGACAGGTTTAATTATTCCGGCGCTAAATGTGATTGATGGAACTATGTTCCTCACTCGTGTCTGGATGTATTCCATGAACATTCACGGCGTTTATCCTTCATTTATGCGCGTAACACGTAAGGTTGATGCTGATGGTTTGCGTTCAGATGCAAATATACTGGATTTTAGCATGGAAGAGGTCAATGGGCAGGGTGTACTTGCTCACGGCGTTGACGAAATGTTTGCCAAAATGGCAAACCGCACCTTACGTGTCGATTCTCATATACGTGTTACAGAGACCAGTGGATCGGAAGGTGTGGGTGAAGAAGGGTCAGAGACGCCAACTACCAGAAACGTCCAAGAGGAAAGCTTGTACGATGTCATGGAAGCGGTGGCACCGCCGCCTACGGCAAGGACAGAATACTTCGCCAAAGAGAAGGACATTTCTCAACAGTCTATGGATCGGCACGCGACCGCGGTTGGGATACCTACGTCAGCTGCAAGTGTCATCTCAGAGCCCGTGATCTCAGGTGGGCATCGTGTTATCCATGCAACTGCGGCTCCTACAAGATCACCTGCTTTGTCACAGCGCTCCGTATTGCCGCAAACGTCACGAACGCTATATGCACAAGAGATTGCCCTTTCACCGCGCTCATCGGCGCATCACGAAGCCTCTCATCGTTCGGTTAAGGCAGATAACGATCGCTCGCCTCAAGCCTCTGCACGCATGTCTCTGGCACCCAGTGCAGGACAAAGCTCGGCTTCAACTCACAGCAAAGCGGAGCAAAGATTAGCACAGTCGCTCAAAATGTCAATAGGTGGTTTCGCGGACAAGAAAAAACATAAGTCACGTAAAGGAAATGAGCATTCTTCCTCGAATCACTTCGAGGATCCCGAGACTTCGAAGACGAAACAGTCGCCTATGGCGGGCCTGAGTGCCCTTGCATCGTCACCAGGGGTGCGATCATCTGATAAACACTCGCGTCGAGACGCTGAAATTCAACGAGATTCCTTTGGATTGGGCGAGGCCAGTATGGCTTATGAGCAAGATTCGCAACATACCGCCAGCTCGACCGGTGGTTCCGATATCTACTCCAACGACAACGGCACTACAAGCAACAAAGTCATAGCAGGGTTTGTGAAGGAGCAGGTTGAAGTTTCACGCCGAAGCATGGTACGGCTCCAAAGAGGTGCTTGGATTACCCTTATCTTGATCGTGGGCATCTGGTTGGTGCTGTTGCTTTTAACTGATAACAATTATAGTCACTCCGACACGGCTATGCATACGTTTATTCTTGCTGCCCACCGAAGGCTTGTAGCACAAGGCCTGTTAAATGCCGTTAGTGGATTAGGGCTATTACGCAGAGGCTTCTATCCTGGTTCCGAGCTCGCAGATCGAACGGCAGAAGTCAGCTTCAAAGCCGAGGCTCTCAAATACTTGGAAGAGCGTCTCTACAACACAGAGTGGTTGCCCTCTTCGGCGCGAGATTATTTCTACGTCCCCTCCATTCAGTTCGAGTTTATGGTGGGCAATGTTCATTATCAACGGACCTACAACCTCAAAGAGATGTCAGAATCGTATATTGCGTATGCTCGAAATGTTGCCACAACCACAGATCCAGCGGCATTCGATTTGGACAACCAGTTCTATTACGCAGTCGTGAGGAATGGTGAAGGTGTGGTTGCTGGAGCTTTCGAAAGGGCGGAAGGATACTTTAAAGCCGCTCTGGACACTGTTTTCAGGAACCTTTGGGTTGCGCAGTCTCTCTGCTTCATATTTTCAGCACTGGTAATGGTGTTATTCGCTGTGTTCGAACTGGCCCCGCAGCTGAAACAGAGAGAAGAAAACAGGCAAGAAATGATCCTGTTGTTCTTCTCGCTTCCAAGAACGGTGCTCAAGTCGCTGCAACGCAGATATCTCCAAGCTATGCGAAATCAGGGCGCTGAAGAAGACGAAGACGCCCCGCAGAAGGTCATTCACGATCTTCAAGAGGACGCGGGCTCGGACAATGGGACTGAATCATTCAGTGACAGTGGAGAGACTGATGGCTCTGTAACGGAGTCCGACACTGGATATGATGGTAAGCTTACCACGCATGAGACACTCCACCGAGTTGGCTATGCTGGAAGCGAACTTGGTCATAACATACTGTCCGACCCCGCCCATGACTCTCTACTAGGTACTGAAGGTCGATTGGCAAGGTTTAAGGTCTCAGCAGGCCGAAGGAAAAACCTCACAGAAACTGTCAAAACCGAAAGACGCGTCTTGGGCATTAAGTTCAGCGTAGTTTTGGTAATATTCACCATCTTTGTTGTCGTACATGTTGTCTATATCCTCGAGTCGCATGGTATGAGCCAAATCTACGTCAAGGACGCACACGCAGCATGCCTTCGAAAGCTCCACCTGCAGCTCAGTTTCTACCATGTCCGAGAATCACTCACAGGTCATGAGGCCTCCAGACCACTTGCAATTGCTAGTCTTGCTAATGCTCAGCAATATACCCAGGCCGTGGCATATGGCAGTGATGTGCTCGACGTGCATGGACAAGAAAACTTTAACGATGCCCAGTTGAATCTTCACTTTGAAGATGCGTGCCAGTCCTCTTACCCAGAGACACAACTCATGAGTCCTGCCGTGATCTCTCGATACCTGACCCAGTGCAAAGCTTATCTTCCGCACCAAAACGGCTTGCAAGATGTCCTAAGTAGTGCTATTTACATTGGCAAAACCCTAGTCTCTGACGGCTTTGAGAATGCATTGACGGATGGTTTGGCGGATGTTATGGTGCCGGTGCCATACCCTGCTGGTTCCCCACAGCATACTGAGGCGAAAGAATTATTCGACTCATACTCGACACTCGTTGAAGGCATCGCTGATCCTGCCTTGTTCCTCTCACTGGAGCTGCTGTACGAAACCGCGCGAGAAACCTCGCAAAGCTATGCGTCGAAGCACTCTTATGTTTTCATTGGCTGCGCTATTTCGCTCGTCCTTTACTTCGTCACCATTTTGAACCCAGTGTTCACATCACTACATGATCTTACCAGGCACGCGGTATCATTGCTACTTGCCGTGCCCCCCGATGTTGTGATGAAGATCCCTCAAATCTCCCGCTTCATTCAGGATGCCACCCGGATTCACACCGATGTGAAAGACTGATTTACATAATGGCCCGCTTGGTCAGCTCAAGTAGGTCATGTTGAAACTACTTGTCTGTTCTCGTTTACCACTTCGAGAATGACCCATCTGTTTCATCGTATAGCTTTTGTGTTTTTCGTTGACGTCTACATCACATTGTGGTTCCTTATGTATGGATTTTGTGAAGCATCAACTTTTCGCGTTCTCTTGAAAAGGACGTTCTCTCTAATATTACATCCATCAAACATTCTACCGATAGGCTCCTGTGTCCTTTGCCTACCCTCAGAACTTATCTAGCATGGATTCTCCCGCATGTTATCTGTCACTTATCTGTCACTTACTTTTCATTACCACAAGCTTTTCGCAGTGATCTTCTACGTTCGCATATTCTCCACCTATGTCGTATTTGAGCTACTTTCCTCCATTTCTCGAATGTTCCATGCATTGTACGTCTTCTCACAAGCATATTTTTCTGCATACGTTTCGCAGTGACATGTCACACAAGTTCCTATACGTTCCTTAGATGAGCCCTAGATTGTCGCTATCATGAACTTTTAGCGCCAACTCCAGAGCATGGTTTTTGTGCTTGAACTTGTCTCTTGAGGGTATATTCTCCTTACATCGCTCTCTGCCCTCTGTAATTCTTAGGTCGTGGGCTGTGGATTCTACGGGTCACTATACTCCTTGATATCAAGATCCACATCTTTCTTCCGCACCCGCTGTGGCGTTCTCACTAGTTTTCGTGGGACTGCCCCTCATTGCCAACTTCTCCAATGTACAGCTGCTTAGAACCATGGTGACATGTTTGCTCAGTTATCATTCCCTTGAGACTCAATGGTCATCTGATTCATCAAACGGAGTACCACTCGTCATCCTGTAGCTGTGCTTCACAGGTCAATCTCTTGCTAGCAACTTCTGTTAGTTAAGTACGTGGACGTTCAGCCGACTAAGTGCCGAGTTGAACTTTATCTCCATCTTCATATTTATATCCCAGCCGGCACCAACTGTCAGCGTGAGCACATTTCGTTCATTCCATCTACCCGAGGTCTCCAAGTCCAAGTCCTCGGCCTCTCCCACGTTTTGAATTGCCTCTCATCGATTGTCCACAACCTTCAACCGAGATCCAATTCTCAGATTGTTGCTAAGTGCATTGGTTGAATCTTCTATGTCTGTGTTACAAACCCTCCTAATACTAATGGAACTTACCATATCTAGCTACTACCCCCAGCCATCCGCCTTCGCTGTTGCCACTACCTAAGGTTCTCTCTCACTTTGCCAGTTTCACTATCTCTCATCTTGGCCAGGTTTGTTTCGCCACTCCGCTCCCACGCGATCCGCTTTCGAACCAACGAACTAACCCTCCAAATCACTACCCCTACTTTGACTAACCTAACTTCCCTGACTCTCTTCCAAATCGCCCTTGACTTGCTAATCAACCTCCTTCTCATCAGCGTAGTTTTGCCCAACCTTGACTCCAACAAGCATATTTCACCACCCTGGCCTGATCCCACCCTCCGCACCTTTCACACATATGTCGCCATCCCTTATCATAGCTGAACCACACACAACATTGGGTTATCATCATAGTCTAAATTCAACACCAATATGCCCACCCCATACACATGCTATGTTGTTGTTATGAGATTGGTAGCACTCACGCCTGGACTCAAAATTTTAACAGAACTTGTTTACATTTGCAAGCCTCGTGAACGAGCATGTTGCGATTGCGCAGTGCGTATAAAAATGCGCAGAATGGACTGGCATCTTGCCTAAACGGCGCATGTGCACGTCTTCAGCGCAGCATGGCTACCCACACCAACTATTATGGTACGTAACATTCACACCATCGGATTTTTGGTTCTTAACTTTCAGAAAACGTTGATTTGGGCTCATTGGGTGGACCCGGCCTCACTCCCCTCTAGGCGATGCGAGTAATTTCCCCAAGCAATGGCAGATCCGGAACGGCCTGTGGGCCCAAGCCGTAAAGGAGGCCGTCGGAGGCACTCCAACTCAGGGCAATGAGATCGAGCTACGCATGTCAACATCCGCGAAACCGGGTGATGTGCGGACTGTGGTGGGCATGGCGGGCATCACAAAGCCTGCAGACTTGGTCCCACAGCAGCTCAGGAAGACGGCGTTGGTCGCACTCGTCGATGGAGAGCCATGGGACCTCCAGCGTCCCATTTTCAAGCCAGGACACGTGGAGATTGTCGACTCGACTCACAGTCTCGGCAAGGATACACTCTGGCATTCCTCAGCGCATGTGCTGGGTCAGGCGCTTGAATACTTTTACCGCATGCACGACGTACATCTCAGCGATGGACCTGCACTTGAAGAGGGTGGTTTCTTCTATGACTTGTATGTGTACCAGCGTGGACTGCAGAGCCCGCTTACAATCAGCTCCACGGACTTGCCAGAAATCACCAAGATTTGTCAAGCCATTGTCGGTGAGAAGCAACCATTTGAGCGTGTCGCCGTATCGGTTGACTTCGCAAAGCAGGTCTTTGTGGGAAACCCATTCAAACAACAAATATTGGCGAGGATTGAAGAACAGGCTAAGCAAGCTGGTGCCTGCGCAAGTGGTAATGGATCTGTGACGCTATATAAGTGCGGTCCCTTCATCGACTTATGCCGTGGACCGCACATCCCTCACACTGGAATGATTTCCAACATCATGATTCACAAGGCCTCCGCGAGCCTCCTCCGTACGAAGCACTACTTCAATGTTTCCAACACTGCAGAAGAGTCGAAGCCCGTTGAGGTCTCAACAGTTCAGCGCGTATACGGCATGAGCTTTGGGTCCAAGAGCGAGTACAACGAGTGGCAACGCGCCCAGCAACTAGCCGAAAAGTATGACCATCGCAAGGTCGGGAAGGCGCAGAAGCTATTCATGTTCCACCCATTTGCCCCTGGCTCACCATTCTTCCTCCCCCACGGCACTCGCGTCTACAATAAGCTGGTAGAGTTCATTCGCAAGCAATATCGCGCTCGTGGGTTCGATGAAGTTCGCTCTCCGCTTGTGTTCGACAAGCTACTGTGGCAGCAGTCTGGTCATTGGGATAAGTACAAGGAAGACATGTTCTTCGTTTCCAAGGGTCACACGTCACCACCGAGTGCAGAACCAAATCAGAATGTTGCCGCACCAGCAGCTTCGCAGAATGTGGAAGTCGTTGCTTCTGAGACCGGGACCCCAATTACACTTCCCAAACTGCATCCTTCCGAGCTAGGATGCGTTCACGGACATGCGCACAATCACTCGCAGGCACACAACACAGATCCCGAAGGTGTGGGTATCCAAGGACTGAAGCCAATGAATTGCCCTGGCCACTGCCTTCTCTTTGCATCTCAAGCGCACTCTTACCGTGATCTTCCTGTGCGATATGCTGACTTCAGTACACTGCATCGAAACGAAATCTCCGGTGCACTCACTGGGTTGACTCGTGTGCGCTCATTCGCTCAAGACGACGCTCACATATTCTGCACGAAGGAGCAGTTGGGTGACGAGCTCCGCGGATGTCTGGACTTTGTCAAGCATGTCTACGGTATTTTCGAGTTCCCACTCGAGTTCAAGTTATCAACTCGCCCTGAGAATGCGATTGGCGACAGGGCTACTTGGGATCTGGCTGAGAGTGTCCTTGTCGAGTGCCTCAATAATAATGGCCTTCCATGGGAAGAGAACCCAGGTGATGGCGCATTCTATGGACCTAAGGTGGACATCACTGTCAGAGATGGATTTGGACGACGTCATCAGTGCGCAACGATCCAGCTCGACTTCAACCTGCCCGTACGCTTCGGTTTGAAGTATAAAGCTGCCGATGGAAGTGAGCAGACACCCGTTATGATTCATCGGGCGGTGCTTGGTAGCCTAGAGCGCTTCATGGGTGTGTATATGGAGCACTGCCTTGGCAAGTGGCCGCTTTGGTTGTCTCCGCGTCAAATTGCAATCTGCATTGTCTCACCAGACTTCGTTGACTACGCTCAGTCTGTTGCAAACCAACTGAAGGATGCAGGTTTCTTCGTAGATTTGAGCGATGCCACGCAGAGTCTTGCAAAGCAAATCCGACAAGCTCAACTTATGCAGTACAACTATATGGTCGTGGTGGGTGAGAACGAAGTCAAGACCAATACTGTCAGTGTTCGTCACCGTGACCAGCATCGTGCCAGGGAGGAGCAGAAGGAGGAAGCGCGTGCGCAGCAAACAAAGGGTGCTGCAAAGCCCGTCGATGCAAACTCACAGGTTGCGGAGGCCGCCAAGGCTGAGATTTCTGTTGAAGATGCAGCTGCCTCAAACGCCTCCAACATGAACGCAATCTCCGTCGATGAGTTCATTCGACATCTCAAGGAGGAGGTGGAGCAGTACAAATAAATGGAGAAGGTTACAGTAGTTACTTTTAGACGTCTCGTGCATGTACTACGTCCTACCTGATAACCAGCTATTGTATGCAAGTTTATTGTTCTTATTGGTCCCAAGCTAGTAGCTCCTTGAGCCTTTGCTTATCTGTGACAGTTGTGACTCGTGTGGGGGTTTGAGGCTTGTCTCCTTCCGCGCCTACTGAACTAGTACTGCCAGAACGAGACCTGTTTGTTGCATGGTCCTGCTCTGCTCGACAGGGTGCGCCAGCGGTTGCATCGCCAGTGCTGCTGTTACTAGCCCCTGCGTCTTCTGAAGCGGCCTGAGACGAGGACTGGGGCTGAGTATCTTCTTTGGTTTGCTGCTGAGGCTGTTGCTGCGGTGTAGCGGGTACTGCAGCCGCAGACTTAGCTTCTGAATCACCACGAGGCCTTGTAGCCGACGGTAAAGGCCCAGGGCCAGGAGCAGGGCCTGGAGGAGTAGTAGTCTGCTGCTGCTGTAGCTGAAGTCGCCTTTGAATGAGTGTGCGGATACCCTCGATGCGTTTGTTGATTACGGTCAAGTCGTTGCTTTGTGAGTGGAGCTTACGCTGCGTGAGCTGGAGCTTCTCCGTGTATGGAGCCAAGGGAGGCAGGTCCTTGAGGATCCTGAACTCCTCAAGAGTCGCACTCAGTGCATCGAGCTGCTGCTGTAGGAGGGTTTGACTATACCGCAGGATGGAAGAGCAGACACGTGACAGTTATAAGCGCTGCATGACACCTTAAATCACTCCTGGTTTGAAAGCTAAATAGGGGCAATTTAATCCAACGTACCTATCGAAGACATTCTTGACATTCGAGTCGATGGCCTCGACGGCAGGCTTGAGCGATGCGAAGAGTGAAGAGGTAAATTGTGCTGCTGCGTCGTTGCTTGATGTTTCTGACATGTCCAATGCGACGCTGCACTGCGGCAATACTCCCAATCCAAGTCTGTCACTTTGTGCAATGAACGATGAGAAGATTCGGAAAATTGGTTCACTGGCTGAGGCCCCGGGGTCGGCATCCGCACGGTCATACCATGAACCCTGATGGTACTGAAGAGGTTTTACGAGCCACCAAGCGTGGTATATGTTGCTTACCTTGGTCGTAATCAACTCAACAGTATGCAGACCTACGTGTTGAACAAACCAGCATCGCTGCTCCGTCCTAATGCGGATACATTCAATTGCCAAGTTGGATGTAGAGGGTCGCTGAACGATCCATTGACCTAGCTTTCGTTTATGAGGGGTTGTAGCTACGATGGGATTAAGGGCGCAATTGGAACGGAACCTGAAATGAAAGCAGGGATCTATACAGAAGGTGGGTTTACTTTACAATCAATTGTCCACGCACAACTAGGAGCCTATGAATCGAAGTTGGCACAGGACGTGAGTAATATTCAAGTATTTACATAACAGAAACGTTTGTGATGGAACAAAACGAAAAGACTTGGGGCAATGTTTGAGAGTCTTGCAGCTTGTTGATGATTGCACTATGTGAGACCTATCTTCCGTCGACTGCTGGAGCCAGTGGAGATACTACATGAAATGGTTGGTGTTCACTAAGGGAACGTGTCATATAGACGCCCCGTCTCTGCTTATAGAGCAAGCAACTCGCGCAACTTGCTTGCAAGTGCATCGTTGCTGGGTTGGTACAGGGTGGCAAAGTGAATGCCCTTGTGAAGGAGCTATAAGCAGCGGGTGGGAGACAAACATATCGCGACAATGATAAGGACACGCCCTACGCTCAAAATAGATCCACACACTCACATTGATATAATAATAAATCGTTTGTCTTGGCACTTTCAGACGCAAGTTTTGTCATTCAGCGATGATTAAGTGGGTTTTGTTGGCTGGCAGGCCACCACACTTAACCCGATTCAGACGCAAATTACTCTAGACCATCATCAAGCCAAGCAAACGAAACGAGTCGTAGGGCAAACGCATTGCAAGACTGCAATCGTGCAAACGTACCTTGTAAACGGGGCACTTGTCGGGGAAGACACCATAGCAATCAGCGAGCTGGAGATCTTTTGATGCATCCACATAGACCTGAGCAAAGGCGTCGGACACCTGGTTAATGACGCTCTGAACTTGGGACTGTGCATCCTTAAGTTTGTCGCCGTTGGCGATGAAGCACACAAGAGTGTAAGTGTGCTCCTTGATTGCGCGCTGGAACTGATCGTAAGGGGTAACGAAGGGAAGGTGGGAGACCGAGGGAACGAGGCCTGTTCGAGAGCCGGTCGCGAGACCTGCCACGGTAGTAGGAGCAGACGATGACTTGGCCTCGGGAGAAGGAGCAGGCGCTGCAGGAGCGGCTGCTGCGGCAGGGGCTGCAGGAGCTGCAGGCGCAGGGGAAGCAGCAGGAGCTGCACCAGTAGCAGCGTTGGGTGCCACGCCGTTGTGGTACTTGACTGACTTCTTGACGAACTTCTCGACGTATGTCTGGATCTGAGCGCTGTCGGTGCCCTCAAGAGTAGCAACGTCCTTGCCCTCTGCGAAGAACTTAAAAGTGGGCAACTTCTCAGCGCCCAAGAGCTGGGTAAGATCGTCATCTGCATCCACATTCACGCGAGCGAATGCGATCCATGCGTTGTACTCGGGGTTGTTGACCCACGAGTCCCAGTGAGGGTTGATTGATCGGCAGGGCATGCACCAGTCCGCATAGCACTTAATCAGTACAAACTTGTGCTGCTTGGTATACTCCTCGAGCTGCGCAATGGAGGCGATGAGGGGCTCCTTGACCTTGGCAGGTGCGCTGGCAGTTGCGGCACCGGCAGTGGTCTGCGCACTCGGTGCCACAGCACCAGAAGAAGCAGAAGCGGCAGCAGGAGCGACGGCCGAGGCAACACCGGCCTCGACAGGAGGAACACCGCAAAGCTCAGAAAGGGCCTCCTGGAAGGGCTCGAGCTTAATGCCCGAGTGGATCTTGAAGCTCTTACCGTTCTTGAAGAGAACGACTGATGGCAGGCCAGGAATAGCAACGTCCTCCGCGACCGTCTTCAGTTCGTCGGCATCGATTTGGTAGAACTTGATGCTAGGGTAGCGTGGCGCCTCAGCCTCGTACATGGGTGCTATAATGCAACAGAAAATACATGTACATTGTGAGCATATGTGCTTTGTGAGATCGTGTAATCGTCGGAATACGTCATACTGTGGAGTATAGACGCCACAAAACTAAGTAAGACGGAGCGAATCAAACCGCGCGCGTTTTTTTGAAGCGCGGCTATTTGCATGCAAACGGAGTGAATACCGCAGGCGGACTCGCAGAAAAACCTACCAAACATCTTGCAGGGTCGGCACCATGTCGCATAAAACTTGACAGCGACAAATGGATGCGAGGAGATAGCATTTTGGAACTCCTAATAGACGATCACGCGATTCATCGGGCGATGGGTTTTGAGCTTTGTGTGAGGATCGCATCGAAAAGGCTGTAATACATGCAGCAGAATATGATATAAAATATACATTCGAGTTCATGAGCCACCTACCTCCTCAGTTGTAATACTGGTAATCGACATGATGTGTGATCTTGTGCTGTTTTAAGCACTACAATGCGCTCCAAAATTGCACTAGTCAAGTTTTCAAATCGGTCTTGACTTGGGATTGTTCCAGAAGGGGAATGCCCCGCACGTGCACGCAGTTGGAGTGTTACTGCGAGACTCCGTGACGAGTCCGCACGCGCTGCGAATGGGAGAAAACAACAGAATAAAAACAAGGCCAGGACGGATGGGTCACCTGCTGCTGCAGCTGGAACTTTCACTGCGTTCACGGACCGAAGACTGCGTTTTGATCAGGTTAAGGCTGCGCTGACAGGCTTGTGAGGAAATTTACAGCCTTGTACCAACTTGCTTGATTCATAATCGAATTTTATTCAACACTGGAGTGTGTACCACGTGAACTATAACCCTGAAGCAAATTCGTGCAACTGCGAAGAATCATGAATTTGTGGTTTGTGCACACGAGTGAGTAGCCATATTGGGGATCCAATACTCGATATTGATTTATTTTGACGTCCACGCCTTGCTTCCATAATGATTGATTGCTCACCAGTACCACCCTCGACCAATACCACCCTGCGACTAGACCCCAGAGCATGCTGAGAAGAACGGGCAAGAAAAAGTTGGAATCGGTTGGAGGCGGCACGGAAACCGTGCTGCCTGAGGTGCGACTTGCGGCTGGAATGGAGAAGCATGTTGAGAATATCTCGGACGGGCATTCCAACACCTCGGTTACGGCACCACCTCACACCCTTACCGAGATACCAATCAATGATGTTGAATCCGATGAAGTCAAGCGGCCAGACTCGTATGGAGATGCCACCAACGCCACTGGTGCTTCCACCTCATCCCAAGGCGACGGTGAAGCCAAGGGTGTCACCAGTCGACGCAGGGTGGTGATCACCTTTCCCGGCGCCCAACTCGCCGAGAACTTGAGGTCCGCCCAATTTGGTGCGGCCTTCAAGACGCTGTTCAATTTCCTGGGAACTCAGATTGGCTTGATTCAGGGCGTCGTGAACTACGATGACAGCGAACAGCTGCTCGCGGCTCAAGATGTGCTCCGCCAGACAAGTCCCTGGCTCAGAGTGTCGCACTGGCCCTTGCTTGCAGAGTTCGCCGCAATGTTCGCTATCGTAAGCATGGCTCTCGTTGTGGGGAACAATCCCTCACGCTTCTATCTCATCGGCGCTCTCATGGGGGTTTTCACGTACCTTAACGGGCATATCTCTGGCGGCCACAGCAATCCTGCGATTACACTCGCTTGTTGGCTGAGAGGCAAAATGGATGGCCATGCAGCCCTGCTTTATGTTGTTTGTCAGACACTAGGCGCGATTCTTGGAGCCGCAATCACATGGGGTTGGTATCTCAACAGGCACGCATCGACGGCACAGGGGCATGTGCCGTTGCTTCTTGAGCCACACCCCCGATTCGAAGCCTACGCGGTCGGCTTCTGTGAGCTCTTCTACTTAGCCATCGCCTGTCTTTTATTCCTTACGCTCACTTCCACGCGCGCCAACCGTGACAATGATCATTACGAAGTGATCTATGGCTGCTACTATGCAGTTGCATGTGCTGTTTCAACCAACCTCACACGATCCTATCTCAATCCTGCCGTCGCCATCGGTACCGCTCTGACCACAGCATTTGCAAAGGGTTCGGCCCCTTGGCTGTGGTTTTATCTTGGGTTTGACGTACTCGCAGCACTGCTCGCTGCAACGTGGTTCCGACTGATCAACGTCGCAGATCTCGGCCACAATTCTCTGCCTCCCACCGGCAGAAATCAGAATGTACATATGCAAGGTGCATTTGACTAATTATCCATCAGAGCGCACAACTCAAGAATAAGACTACGATGTCGACGAATGAACGTTTTCTTGGTTGAGAAGTCAATCAGCCCTTGAACATGTTATTGTAGCTTACTGTTCCTTCACATTGCCTACTTCTAAGAATACACAAGTGTATCTACATGTATGATTTCTTTAGTTTACACCCTCGAGTATTCGTTCACGAACTTACTCGAGCTCGCTCACGGTTCTCAACCCCATCGCATCCAATAGAGGCTCTTGACCTTGAATACCGTCCACAGCAAAGTGCATGGGCGTGGAAGGTGGCAATAAGCTTGCCGTCCTGGCATGAAGTTCTTCGAAGCTCTCTGCTTGAGCTGCGCGGTCGCTCTGATCAGTCTCTGAGATGCTAGATAGCTTGGAATCAGGTAGCGAAGAGGCCATAGGCCCTCTCGGCGAAATATTCGAAGTAGTAGGCAGCCGCAACGTCGCGGTGTTCTCCCACTGTTGCCCCATTCGCTTCACCAATGAAGAAAGATACTCATCGAGCGTTCGTTGTCTGCGTTGGAGAGCCTCTTGTTCGTGTTTTCGGCGCCATGTTCTCGCGCTCGCGCTGGGCAATGTCGTGGTCTCACTGTTCGCATTAGTCGTGGCTCCGGCATCGCGTAGCCGCCCCGTTGCAGCGACTAATGCAGCGTGTTTGTACTCTTCGGATGCAGAAATAGATGCAAGTGGGGATGAGTACTTTTCCTTTCGCGTTAATCTTGAGGGCAGCACAGCAGTGATGAGCGGGGATCGGGTCGATGCAGTGGTATTTGTAACTCGACGGCGGCGACCAGCCATGCTCTTAACATCTCCACCAAACGCGCTGCTTGGAATCACGCACCCGACACCAACTCCCTCTCGCCATAGCTCTGTCGGAGGAGTGACGACATCTCCCAGAAAGACATGCAGGTCGATTGCGCATATACTTTGCGCAGAAATGGGAGGCCGACTTTTGCTCATTGCAAAGGAGCTTGATCCCGCAGCAATGGCAGCGGCAGCAGAGGCGGTGGCAACAGCAACTCCAGGGGCCTGCAGAGTCGACACGCTGTTTTCGCTGCGGTAGTTCCCAGTTGCAGCAGCTGCCACAGCGGCAGCGGCTGCTCCAATCGCTCGTGCATCCGAATAGCTTACGGTTTGTGTGAAGGTAGGCATCTCTGTCCGGAATCGACTAATCATATCATAAGCACCTGGAGTCGCACTCGCCGCCTGATTGCTATTAGCACCATGCTCTTGGCCGCTTCTTGTGCCTCCGGTCGCCGCTGATCCCTGTGAATTGGTCGTAGATGCGGGCTTTGCATGGCTGGGTGAATTGGAAAGGGTCGAAGGACTGGGTACCCCACTGCCGGACGTACTGGAGCTGCCTGAATTGTTGGTTCGCGCTCCATCACTAATCCCAACTCCAGGGGGCTTTACCTCACCCGCAGTCAGCGATCGCTCGAGCCTAAGATTATTTCGATACAGTGCGACTTGACGGAAGTACCTCGTCCGCGCATATTCTGAAAACGCCGGTGTGCGGAACAGTCTCGACATCTCTACATAAAGAGGCAGTCGGAGTAATTCCGCGTATTGTAGAATAACCGCTCGTTCACATGTCTGGTAGAAGGGCTCCCAAAAAGCGTTCTCACGCTCCAAGGCTTGGGCCGGATCCATAAACTTCCTGGTGTTAATCAATGATCTGCCAACAGCAATGAACGAAGATGGTGTCGAGGCCGGAGTAGCATTGGTCAAAGATGTAGGCCTAGTTGAGGTCAGAGACACAGCTGCCAGAGCCTTTTCCGAGTACCACGACACAATCGCATAGTAGGCGCGACCCAAGACCACCATAGCATCCTTAAGCTCGGCGACTGGACTACGTTTCCTGAGCATATCATGTATCCGTCTCCACTTGCGCTTGTACGCCTCAAGGGGATGGGCAGCCTCGTGCAAGATCCGCTTCACAAAACCGTCCGACTTGCTCTTCGCTGCAGCATCGAGCGCCTTGATGCGTTCGTCGTTATAGCCAGCACCGTTGCGTATGAACCTCGCAAACTCCTCGACACCCGCCTCATCATCGTCTCCTGGGTCGTTTTCGAGCTCAGCCACGATCTTCTCCAGCTCTTGTCCGACGTGGAGCCATAAATCGAAGTAGTCTGCGAGCGCAAGGAGGAAGTTGCGGTACTGAGGGGCGTGGACAAGCTCATCAAGGAGAGGTGAGATTTGTAGCTTGTTGCTTTGAGCTGCCTGCTTGTTGAAGTTCGAGTAGTCCTCTTGTAGCAAGGAAAGGCCTTGCAGGTAGAAATTGGGGTCCTCCTGCATGCGCTTGGCAGTGTGCAGGTAGGACTCCAACTTAGACATTGTGGCGATTTACGTGGAGCTTAATGGAATGTTACGGTTTCTCTTCGATTGCACTCGCTCTACCGCTCCAATTCAAAACTTATTCAACGTGCTCAAAAGCCTTGGCGAAAAAAGTAACGGAAGCCTTGCTGGGAATTTCACTGGCGTTGATACCGACACAGGCGTTGTTACAACAAGGGGTGCTGAAATTAAACTACACTGTACAGATGGTTTATGGGTGTGCTACAATTTCCAGCGCGGCTTTGTGGAACTTGGTGAACTTGATCTCTGCTGGGCTTCAGCTTCTTGCTTTTTGGCGGCAGCTTCTGCCGCAGCTCGCCTTTCAGCCTCCCTTTGCTGTAGGCGCTTTCGAAGCCTCTCGAACTGTTCTGGATCCATTGGTGGCGGTGGGCAATGGTAAACTCGTGGCGTTCGATGATTAACCTTGGATGGATTGGGCTGAGCGAGCAACGTCCAAACATCCACAGAGCCGTGGTGCGCATTCTCATACTGAAATTCGGTACCCGCAAACTGGATGTTTTCACTGTCGTTGGGGCTTTCTCGCCGTGATCCATGTGAAGAGGTCGTAGGCGTTGTAGGAACGGAGGTATTTACTAGGCTGTGGGTACCCCATAGCCGGAATGATTCCGAGCCCCCCGCAGAGTGATCTATCTGACCAGTGAGCTTGGCGAGCGCCCTTGCACGAGCGCGTTCAGCAGCCCTCGCTCGCTTCTGTGGAGAGGTCGCAAACGTGGGACGAAACTCAACCGAGTCCAGCCACGCTCGGATCTCTTGAGGAGTAGGCTTCTGGATCGGTTTCAACAACCTCAGCGCGCCTGGTCCAGTTCCAGCCTCCATTGCCTGATTGAACGCCTTCGCCTCCTCGATGAGTTTTTCGCGACGATGTACATACTCCTCATATGCCTTATTGGCAGCGGTCAGTGTGGCCTGTCTTTGCCGCTCCTCTTCTTGCTCGCGTAAGATTCTGCGTGCGATGGCCTTTTCCGCCGACGTCAGATCCCTGTTGGGATCGTGAGGTTCCTCCGGACGGCGAGGAAGGGATCGTTCACGTAGTTCTTCGTAGGTGAGATTTCCAGGGATGCGGTACAGTACAGCGCACCGGGCTGTATCAGGGTGCCTCAGAATGGCTTCAATCCTGCGGTCATCAATGTGTGGAGGCGCGCTCAAGTCCGGCGCGGCCGTAATCGGTGATCCTGTAACCCTCCTCCTAGCAACGGAAGGAGCCTCCTCAACAAAGAATGGGAGTTGGGCCTGCGGAACCGGTGAACCCCGGCGGAATGGCTTAGGAGATCGAGAAGTTGGTCGTCTGTTGTGATCGGTGGTGACCCCAGAAGAAGCTACCGTTTGGACGGGAGACTCTCCCGAGCTTGTTGTTGAAGTTGAGGTGGACATACGTAGCGGGCGAAGAGGCTTAGCAAGGCGAGCAAACTTGGCGGCAACTGGGTCACTTGACACGGGTGCCTTAGCTAAGGCCTGTATCTTGGCCCTAGTCTCCGCTTCCTCTCTGAGCTTCTGCTCCAAGCATGCCTGATATGGCAATCGAACTCTCAGAGGCACCGCCAGCCGTGACCATACGTCTGATCCCCCGCTGGCCGTTGCAGGCCGTCGGAAATTGTTCTCACGGGTTTGGGACGCAGCTCTAGTTGCATGCTCATTCGTAAACGAATCAGATGCTCTCCGTTCGCTAGATGGCCTTGAGGAAGGTTCCGTACGACGTGCATTGGATGGCTGGTTTGTGTGCCCAACCATCTTTGACACTGTGTTTGTCCTTGCAGTTTGCGGGCGCTGCACTTTGAGTGGTTGTTGCTGTTGTGTAAGTGGCAGAAGCTTCGGCAGAGACAAAGATGCTCGGAGAAGTGGGGCTGGCGACTCCACCCCGGGCGCTGCTCCTCCACCTGCGGTATGGTGTACCTGCGACGTCTCTGGATGTGCATCACTCCGTGCCTGTGTTGATGCGGCGGTTGCTTGGTACGGCTGCTCTACGCTAGCGCTACTGTGTAGTCGACTCTGCTCTGTTTTGGTGTGGTCATCCAGAATTGAGGGCGACTCTTGATGAGTCTCAGGGACTTGGATTGGTCGCTCCGCAGGTTGTGGGCCATTCAGAGAGTACTGAGTAAGGGTTTTCGACTGGTCAAGCTCTGAGTTCAGTTCACCTTCGTCGTCCAGCGTCTCGGGGATGTCATCAAAGGCGAAGGATTGAGACGGCCGACCGGTCGATGAGGTTTCGCGTTGCATTTGAATGGTCTCATCGAGAGGCTTGGTCCCATCGACACGATCAGGCACTTCAGGGGGATCACCTTGCTTCTGCACCGTGGCGAGACTTGTAGAACCCCTCGTAGATGGTTGCTTCTGCTCTGATTGGCTGTCAGGATCGTCGAAGGGGCTCAGGTCGAGCTCCATGTCATCGCTCATTTGGATGGTGTAACGTGTGCCCGTGGCACTATCAAGCCAAACGCGTGACACCCAACTGGCTCCTGTAATAGACTGATGTATGGCGTCTTTAGGTGCGTCAAGTGTGCGTGCCAGTGTTACTAGACCTGTGTCTGTAACCGCTCTGAGAACTTTGGGATGGTTTACGCCTATCTATGCCGCATAGGACAGGATTGAGCGCGGTGGATTCTACGCGGACTAGCTGTATCAATCGAAATACAGCGTCGGTTTTCGCACCACACTACCGCAATATTTCAATGCACGATGACTGGAAAAGAAGTCGAAACGTTTTTTTCAAACGGCCTCCACCGGGTGTGTCCGGGGTCGCGTGAGGGTGTGTCGCTGCAGATTCACTGTCATCGCACTGCAGCACAATCCCAGCGTGACTTCATACTAGGCAACAAACTTTCAAGCCCTATGCGACGCCTGATCCAGCGTTACACGCAGTGAACGCCCAGTCCGACCGGCCAAGCGACCGCACTTCGTGGATGGAACTAAGCTAGGGGGTGTCGGAATAGCCACCCCAGATGGCTTTCCCGCCTTTTTTGAGCAAGGGACTGGAACTTGGGTAATGCAGGATCTCGGCGGGGTGCACTGGAGATCTGCATTGATTTCGTTTACTGAGTGTGATCCAACTTGATATATAGCAAAAGACGCGATGACTCATGCGGTAAGCCTCGCATCCAGCCTAGAACTTATTCAATTCAAAACTGTGAGCTCATGGTCATAGGTGGCATATCCCCCATTTTCTAGACTCGGCCTTTCGCACGCCAGCCATGTATGTCATCAAGCGAGACGGTCACCAAGAGCCCGTCCATTTCGACAAAATCACCACGCGTATCACGCGCCTGTGCTACGGATTGAATGAGGAATTTGTAGATCCTGTCCTCGTCTCTCAGAAGGTACGTAGGGACGTTATTTGAGCTGAATTTTCTTTGCACCCTGAAGTGTGATCCCGCCCCCACTTGGAGTTATCGTCATATTCGAGTTGTCTTCACTATATTGGCAGGGCATATGCCGCGCTGTTATAAGCTTGCTGGTGAAGCTGCTACCACCCAATTCAAATTTTGGACACGTGGCCTCCTGCCAGGATCACTCGTGGGTGGATGGAACGACACGTTGCTGACGGGTCATAGTGTGTGATTACAGGTAGTCAGCCTACCAATTGTACTATGTCGACATGCCTGGACTTGAATGAGCCTTAATCCATCCTCACGAACACGCACGAATCCGTTACTGCTACTGCTATCTTCTGTCAAGGTCTGCTTGGGTGTGTACAAGGGCGTGACCACGTCGGAACTTGATGAGCTTGCTGCCGAGACTGCAGCCAACCTTTCTTCGATCCACCCCGACTATGCGATCCTCGCTGCACGCATCGCTGTTTCAAATCTCCACAAGAACACCAAGAAAAACTTTGCCGAGGTCATGCAGGATCTGCACGACTACGTTGAGCCTCGCACGGGTTTGCCATCACCCCTGATTGCAGATGATGTTTATGAGATCATCAAGAAGAATGCAGATGTTCTCAATGCGGCTATTGTCTACAGCCGAGACTACAACTATGACTACTTCGGATTTAAGACCTTGGAACGCTCCTATTTGCTCCGCATGTACGGTCATGTCGTGGAGCGCCCTCAGCACATGCTGATGCGTGTCTCAGTCGGTATCCATAAGGATGACATCGAGGCTGCTATTGAGACCTACAACCTCATGTCCCAGAAGTGGTTCACCCACGCTTCGCCAACTCTCTTCAACGCAGGCACTTGCATCCCTCAGCTCTCGTCCTGCTTCTTGGTGACGATGAAGGATGACTCCATTGAGGGTATCTACGACACTCTCAAGACGTGCGCCATGATCTCAAAACAGGCCGGTGGTATCGGTTTGGCTGTTCACAACATCCGTGCAACGGGATCCTATATCCGTGGTACCAACGGTACTTCCAATGGTCTGATCCCCATGCTTCGTGTGTTCAACAACACCGCACGCTATGTTGATCAGGGTGGAGGCAAGCGTAAGGGTGCTTTCGCTATCTATCTTGAGCCTTGGCACTATGACATTCTTGCCTTCCTGGATCTCCGCAAGAACCACGGTAATGAGGAGATGCGCGCTCGTGATCTCTTCTATGGTCTTTGGATGTGCGACCTCTTCATGAAGCGCTGCGATCGTGATGAGCTCTGGTCCCTCTTCTGCCCCAACGAGGCCCGTGGTCTCGCTGAAACTTGGGGTGATGAGTTCGAAGCTCTCTACACTCGTTACGAGAACCAAGGCAAGGCTCGTGCAGTTATCAAGGCACGTACTCTCTGGGCGGCAATCGTTGATGCCCAGCAGGAGACGGGCACGCCGTACATTCTCTACAAGGATGCTTGCAACAAGAAGTCGAACCAGCAAAATCTCGGTACTATTCGTTCATCCAACCTTTGCACCGAGATTGTTGAGTACACTGCACCCGACGAAGTTGCCGTCTGCAACCTCGCCTCCATCGCTTTGCCCCGCTTCGTTGATGAGGCTAAGAGGACCTTTGACTTCCAGAAGCTTTATGAGATCACCAAGGTCGTCACTCGCAACTTGAACAAGGTTATTGATATCAACCACTACCCAGTGCCCGAGGCAAGGTACAGCAACCTACGCCACCGACCCATTGGTATCGGTGTCCAGGGTCTTGCCGACGCTTTCATCTTGATGCGCTACCCCTACGAGAGCCCTGAGGCTCAACTGCTGAACAAGCAGATCTTCGAAACAATCTACTTCGCTGCTCTGGACGCCTCATGCGAACTTGCTGAAAAGTCCGGACCCTATGAAACTTACCAGGGTTCGCCTGTCAGCAAGGGTATTCTGCAGCACGATATGTGGGGTGTCACTCCTACACTGAAGATCTGGGATTGGGATGCTCTACGAGCACGTATCGCCCGCTTTGGTGTTCGAAACTCCTTGCTCCTTGCTCCCATGCCCACTGCAAGCACCTCTCAGATCTTGGGTAACAACGAGTCCTTCGAGCCCTACACTTCCAACTTGTACGTTCGACGCACGCTCGCGGGTGAATTCGTCTGCGTGAACTCTCACCTCCTTCGCGATTTGATCAAGCGTGGAATCTGGAATGAGGAGCTCAAGAACAAGCTCATCGCAAACAATGGCAGTGTTCAGGGTATTCTTGAGATCCCAGAAGATCTGCGTGCTCTGTACAAGACCGTGTGGGAGATGAAGGGTCGTACCTTGGTCGATATGGCAGCAGACCGAGGTGCCTTCATTGATCAGTCCCAGAGTCTCAACGTGTACATGCAGAACCCGAACCTTGCCAAGATCACGGCACTTCACTTCTATGCATGGAGGAAGGGTCTGAAGACTGGTATGTATTATCTCCGCACGAAGGCTGCTGCTGACGCCATCAAGTTCACCCTGGATCCAGCTCAGCAACGCGCTGCCGCTGCTGCCGCTCCAACTCCCGCTCCTGCACTTGTTCCCCACACGAACGAGCCACCCACAGAGCGTAGACTGCCTCCCAAGACTCCTACCAAGAAGGCTGATCGAGAGGAGGAAGAAGCGGCTGATATCGCAGCCTGGCGAGCAGAGCGCGAGCGCCAGAAGAAGCAGGCTGAAATCATGTGCGCCCTCGACAACAAGGACGCTTGCATGTCCTGCAGTGGTTAATATGTCCAGCTCTGCACTTCCAGGACTTGCGACTTGCAAGTTTCCACAGGCTAGTTGTTTATCGATATAGACTCGACGATAAAGCAAGTGACTCTTTATCGATGCAGCCTGACCTTGCTTTGCGAAGGAGAACGGACTCAGCGCTGAGCTGTACCTCTGTTCACCACATACCGCAAATGAGGACATGCGTGGCGACTACCCGCATGCCCACATTACATTACCACGCATGTTGCAATGTGACCCTCTCTAAGTTGTAAGATTGTATAGTTTACTCGCCATTACTACCTAGAGTTAGTAACGGAACATCCCATTTGTCGGTTAACACAGTGTACTTTTATTTCAAGTTAACTTCGTTCCTCTATGTTTTTAAAGTCGACACAAAGCTTCTCGTATCTCTACTACAACAACTGACTATTGACATGATGACTCTTCCCTAGGATTTCCCCTCACGATCATAGTGGTTGGATTCTCCGCAGCCCTCTGAGCGGAACGTTCATTGCCTTAGCTCGCAGTTACTATGGCGACGCTGAGAGTGGCTAGGTCACTAGAATTGAATAAACATGTATGCCATGAAGGAGTTTCAAGTCAGTGGGGTAGTCTTGAGTCGTTGGGCGACACTCAAGGTCCTTGTATATCGTTCAACTTGTTCATTAAGTGGTTCGTATATTATTGGTGAGATATGTTCGCTCAATCGAGGGAAGTCTATCTGGTGAGTTTCTTTGCCAGATGATGTCTGTATCCTCGCAAGTAACCCCAGTCCGAAGATGAGAGAGTGGGCAGGAGAGAAAAACCCCACTTGATCATAATTGTCAAATCTCGATAACTCGCGCTCAAGGTGTGAAATTAACAAACAAAGCACATCGTCCGACAGATATCAGCCACATCAACTCAAACAAATATGTCTGGTAGTAGTAGCTACCAGCAAAATGTCGAGGCGCTACGGAGATTTCATGACTGCATTGCCAGACTCGTTTCCCTCCGCCAACGCGCGCTAGGGCACATGCTAGACGTACTGAACGGCGAGGCGTACTGGTTGGGTGTTGCCAAATTCTCCAGAGACGACCTTGTGCAACACTTTAGCCGCGACAAGGACACTCTGCGCTTCGTTCTGAATGCTTTTATCGCCGCCACCAGTCTTGGTCGGTTGCACCGTCTGCCTCAAGGTGTGACAACGCTCAATGCGTTCGGTCAGTTCTTCGAAGAGTATGACCACTTTGTAGACAACGTGATGCCCCGGCTAGAGAAGGAAGCTAACAACTCGACGTATGCGCAGAGCTTTCATACATCGGAAAACGACCTGCAGAGTGAGGCTACTTTGATGCTGCCCAGCATAAGCGTAGCGCCCACACAGTTAATGCTCTCGATACAGCTCCAGCGGGCACCGATTCCTCTCAACTTCTATAATTGGCCCACAACGGGCTGGGCATCTCCACAGTTCAAGCCACACATCATCAAGGACTCCAAGAACACGCCCCTCTTCCAAATCCTCGACGTGAAGACACCACTGATGAACTTGCACGGTGGGAACTTCCCAGACGCAATTGCAACTGACTTCGACATTGTTGAGGTGCTCATCTCTGTCTGTACCACGCTTCGCTCTGCGTATGGCCAGCTTATCTTGCCTGAGGATCTCGAGGGCACTGGTTCCGCAACTGCTCCCACTTCATCCACCTCCACAGCCTCACCAGCAGGGCGCTCGCACTCTGTTCACCGATTGAAGCTGGCAAATACTTATGGACAAATGGTTGCCAAGCTCGATTCAAGGTTTAAGTCTCGATTCCTCTCAGTTCTCGCGGACCAGCTAAGTGAACTCGCCGCACAGAAATTCAGGACGATTCAGACGCAAATCGTCGAAGGTCCCAAGTATGTCGACGCTGCACTTGCCAACCTCCTCCGGAGACAGGAAGCTGCATGGATCCAGAATCAGAACGCTTCGCAATCTGATAAGTCAAATGTCTCAGCAGCCCCACTCGAAGTCAACGTAGACGACGCTCTCGCTGCAGCAAGCTCAACGGGGGTTCCCTTCTCGACTGAGCACCTGTAGTTTAGGCTTCGCCATCAGTGGCTATACTAGCGGTCGACCCGTCATGTAGATTAAGAATAAAGTAGATGTCCTCTAATGCACTGAAAATTGCAGCTGGGTTATGTCTGGCTCGTGCCAGCGCCTCTTACCCGTGCGCAGCGAGGCCAAATTCCGACCACAGTCTAATCAGCTGGCCCAATCAAATCGTTTCTTTACAACTTCGCAGGTTTCAGATCTCGACACAGGGCGCTGTACCAAGTATGCGATAATGTTATTTGTTATATTGACACAAGTCTGAGGCCAAGTGTATCATACCCATCATGCGGCGCACCGGGGGCACCGCCCAAACGCACCTACTTGGAATCCAAAGCCGAGCCTTCGAGTCAATTCTCCGGTCGGCGAGGGAACAGCGGGCGTCGTTGTGGCATGACCCCGTAAAAATTGCGCAGGATGGCGGCGCACCCGCGATACATGCGCATCTTGACCCCATTTATTGTGTCTCCTTCGGAAGTCCTATTGTTGGTGAAGGAACCCAACTTCGTGCCAAGGTCATTTTTGGGTTCGAGTTGGGCGACGCTGTGCTAACGCTCCCTGACGGCAAACCTTTGCTTACATTCAGAGAAGCGTGCGCAAGCCATGTTGATGAAGCTGCGTTTGGCCCAGCCGCGAACGCTGGGGCTTCCGAACCCACGGACCACAGGCTATACCTAGACAAACGGCTAGTGGTCTCGCAGGCCATCCAGGTGAACTACGCCATGCAGCAGGTCCCAGAGGTCCTCCACCATAGGATCTCATCTTCGCCACTAGTCCCCACTGCGATAGCAGTATCACCGCTGTCGTCTCTGATTGACACGTACCTTTCCCGATTTGGACAGTTCCATCAGCCCGCCCCCACGTCAAGTCCTCTGCAACCACCAAAGGTAATCGTGAGCAGAAGCTCGCCGTTGCGGCAACAAACACAATCGCCAGGTCTAGTCTCTCCAAAACCTTTGCTGGGCAGTACCTCTGTGACAACTGATGCGCCTGACTCGCGCGAAGTTGAGCAGAATACCCCAGTGCTGGTCCGGGCTTTCCGCATTTCATGCCCTCAGTACTTAATGCTTGCGACCCGACTCGTAAGAGGGCAACTCCGAAGCTTACTCAATGCGCCTTTCAGCCTCGATACGCTACTTCGCACGATCAGACGTCTGTGTGCAGGACTTGTCTGGCCACTATGTACGGCGATCTTGGAGGCTGTCAAGACAAACGGTGCCTTTCACAAATCCTCTGGAAACCGGATACATCTCGCGAGAAAAGAAACCATGCAATCGCTTGTTTCGTTACACTCTGGAGTTGTGTTACTCCATGATGTCCTGGCAGTCGAGACGGCTTCTCTACAAATGCTAGCGCGCGATACCTCCGGATCAGCTACAATCAGGAAGGAGTGCCGGAGCTTATTGTTCCCCGTAAAACTCACCGGTGATACCATTTTAGGGCACATTTTCGAGGGCATCAGGCACAGAATCATCAAGAAAGTAGAAACATTGCAGCATCTCCCGAAGTGCCACTTCTCTCCGCACAGTCCCTCTCGAGGAAGTACTTCGAAGGTGCTCCACAGAGGAAGCATGGAAGTAAATCCAGTAGCTTGGGCTGCTGGTTGGCCTTCAGATGTCCTTTTCCAAACACTTGGCTCTGAGACGGCTCCAAAGAAGGGTAATGATGAAAAGGCACGCAAGCAGGCCGAGGGCACGTGCGCATCTCACGCGAAGGCGACATTCCAAGCGAAGCCAGAGACACTCCCTGCTCTCTCCCGAACTGCTCTGGCAGTCGCTCTAGCCCAGTCACTCGGCGATGGATCGGCCGATCTCCCCTCGCTTCCCTCCCTTTATGAGATGAGACTTCCACCACGGCTGAGCATCCCACCTCGTACCGCGACATTCCATGATCCACAAATGGAGGATGAAATCCGCACGATAGCCAGAGGTCTGTTGCGTGTACAGCTCTATCGCAACGACCCTGCAACACGACGCGGCAGTGTTCCAGTAGGTACGAGCTTGCACGCAATCGGTGACGGTGACAAGGCCCTAGATAGCGTTGTTAATTCAGATCCCGCGCTTGCGTCACTGATGAAGCTGTTCTCGAAAGCCACGTCTCAACTGTGGGGTCCATGGCCGCATCTAAAGCACACTATACATGCCTGCCTCTCACCCCAGGTTCGAGGTGTTGTGGAGGACGTTGTGGAACAAATCTTTCGCGACCTTACGACGACCCCGCCAACACTTAACCCGCAAACTATTGTCGCTATTCTTGCAGGCCTGCCCACCCTGGTGACCGAAGTTGTCTTCCTTGGAGATGCGTCTCAGGGTCAGAGCCCTTTGCCGCTGTCGCCTCTTCAGGCCGTGAGCGCTCGGGCAGATGCTTCGATGTGTGCTGCATTAATTTCACAGCATCCACTGTTGCCAATAATCTTAGCCAGGATACCTGCGTATGCCCAGGCATTAGTCTATAATGTGAAGACACCGGAAGTACCAACGGAGCAATGGAGCTCGAACACTGTGTCCGATGTGGAGGTGGCGTGGGAGCGGAATATTCTCCCACATTGTGTATTTTCCTTGGTCCAAAGCTATCGTTCACTGGTGTTGAATCATAATCTGTCTCATGGAAGTGCAGCTCTGTCTGCCATCGCTGATCCCCTCCAAAGCCAAAGCCCTCTGGCCCACTTTGTTTTTGGCCAAGTCACCAAGATCTTCGGATTCGCACCCCGAGCACAAGCGGTTGGTTTAGTCTTAAGCGCTTCACAGCTTGCTGGAGTAGGGCCTAAAGTCCGGTGGCAACTTGCATCCAGGTGTCAAGAAATCGTCAAATCTTTATTTGATCGCCAGCGGCTCGAGTTCAGAACCGAAACTCAGGTCCAGGCTGCAGCTGCAAACTGGGACATGGCCTGCGAACTCGACGCAAAACTTGCCGCGCGACTTCAAGCGGTTGGGTCCAGCGCGATTGAATCTCAAGAGGATCCACCACTTCCCGAGGAGTTCGAAGACGAGGCCGATGAGCTACGGTCAAGAAAGGCTGGTCCGCGCGCGGCGTATGAGCTTGAAGCAGAGGATGCAGGGCTTGACAGCCAATCTGGAGGGCGAGAAGATAAGTCGGAAAACACACAATCTGGTTGTGGTGGGTGGCTCAAGAGATTGTTCCGCACCAAAGGATCAAAGGTGCAAGTTCTTGATGACTCGCAGGCACATGGTCGCATCACGAATGTTTCTAGGGCAGATCTAGATTCTACTGATGAGGCTGTCACGAAGCATCGCCCACCGGCTCTGCCTCTTCGAATGGTCAGCAGCAAATCAAACATTGAAAGCGAAGGCCCGGTCCAGTATCTTACCGCAAACCAACCTGGAACGCAGCCTACTAATGTCGAAGGTGGTGGTGTCACTTTGGAATCGGTAACGGACATGGAAGAAAAGGCATTGGGGTCTCATGAGTCGCAACCAAAGGGCGTCGGCGCTACAGGTCACTCCAAGAGACCTAACCCTCAACTTGCAGTTGGTCGAAGTCAACGTGAGGCCGCATCACACGTGGCCTTGAAACTCGATCGTTTGGCTGCGTGGATCTCCATCTTCGCGAATTCTGACTACGGTGACGTGGAAACAACGTTGACTGAGGTAATAGACGCTTTCTTAGCCGCGGTCAGTCATGTTATACAAGCGAACTGGGGTGGAATGCGACGGGGGACAATGGTTACCAGCTCGCTGGCCAGGTTCTACACGGCGCTTATCCACGCACTCGGTTTCCCACGTGTGCGTGCGTCTGCAGCAGACTTGACTGTGATCAGCCAAGACATTCATCTGCCGCAGCCACGCATTGATGTGGGAGCTGCACTCTTCTACAGTTCCCTTGAGGCGCAATTGTGGACCGAAATCGCATGCTCACTTCGCCATGTGGCACGAACCCATCGCAAGATGTTAGCCGCATGTTTGGATGCATTTAACCAACTGTCGTCGTCACACGGACGCAACGCTACGGGACCTGATCCTTCAAACCGAATTGCTGAGGCCCTCAATCACTATCGAACAGAAGTGATCGCGTCGCAGGCAGCTATGGCCTTGCTCCCGGCTGATCCACGCGTCGCGTGGATGTTTGCAACACGGCTAAGCCAGCGATTGCGATACTTAAAGCACCAAGAGCACCAGACAACCATCAATATTTCGAGACTCGAGGCTCTGTATCACTTGACAATGAAAACTCAGGCTCGGGCTCCCGCTTCTGATGAGCAGGTTGTAAAGTACCAAATTATGACACTATTGGAGAAGATCGCTGAGCATAGGCAGTCGAAACAGCAACTTGCCTCCCAACTCGAGCGAACCTCGACTCTAAGTACCAGGTGGTTACTCGAATTGGATCGAAGAGCACGGGATTGGAGACGAGTGTCAGTACCTGGTTTTACAAGTCGCCTTCAGAACAAGTCAACTTTGGATACTCAGCTGAGTGCGACTGGAGTTGACTCCCTTGAGACGAATGAGAATGGGCAGAAGAAAGCTGAGTCCCTGCAAGACACGCACGAAGATGTGCTACCAGGCCAGGCATTACCTAATGCTACATCACCCTCAGGCACCCTCTCTCGACGTGCCTCGCGACCAAGTAGTCAACTTGATATTGAAGAAATCCTGTCGCAGGCCGAGAAAGGAAAGTTGCCCAGAGAAATCCTCTCGTACATGCTTCCTGACAACGCGCGGTTGCTTGTTAGGCTTGGCCGTACCGCTGCACGATCATGTCTAGCTGACTTAGTGCTGATCGTGAGGCTTGAAGCGATGTTTAACCCTATTGTTGCCGAATGTCTTGGCTTCAGACCAGAGGCAGAACAGCCTTTGAGAGTGCACTTTGAAGGATCAGATCGGCCTATGATGCGCTCCAATGTACCCTCGCTGCTCAGCTTAATTGCTTTAGCGGCTCGTGAGCAAGTGGAGTTTGTACTTGAACAGTAGAAACGCATAATCGTCTGTATTCGTGCGCCGCACTGTTAGAATGTAAAATAAACTGTAACTATGCGAAGTACACTTGTAACTTGAATTATTTCCTCCGTTCCCACTTGGAAGATTGGCTCCATGTCTTCTGGTTTTGCTGCTTTTCCAGAGGATCCTCGAATGAGTAATTGCGCTCGAACGCCTGATTGCTGAACAGCTCCTCATCCTCCTTTGTTCTTGTTTTCACGTACTTATGTGCACGTAATTTGGCTAGAATGGAGGCTTCATCTTCGTCATCTTCCTCAACGTTTTCCTCGACTTTGCCTTCCGAAAGTCGTGTTACCTTCTCACTCGGATGAAGGGCAACTGGGGCGGAAGACAAGTTCTCAAGAAACTCTTCGTATTTCCGCTTGAGGCCGGACTCACCCAGATTGCCCTGCATGTATCTGCGCCTTCGCTCTTCTAGCAGGGCCTGTCCACGCTCAAGCTTGGAATGGGAATCTTCATGGTCACGGTCACGGTCACGGTCACGGTCACGGTCACGGTCACGGTCACGCTGCCTCGGACCTTCATGACGGTCCGATCTCCAGCTACTGTCACTCGACTCTCTTTTCGAGTTGGAAGCATGCGACCTATCAACGCGATCATCACTATCGCGACTACGCTCCGAAGCGCGTCTGTCTGAAGACGATTTGTGCTCGCTTCGTGAGGTCGATTCCACCCCGGACGAATCTCTGGGTTCATGTTGAGTTGATAACGTCTCGAAGTGAGGACTTGGGCGAGGAATCTCTTCTTCGTGAGCATCCTGGTTCAGCAATAGTTGAGTGGGTGGCACGTGTGATTTGCTTTTGCGCGGCAATGGAATTTCTTCATCCTCACCTTCCTCACCGGCAAAGCTGAGCAGAGACTTGTTTAATGTGGACCCTCCCGCTCGTACCTTTGACTTGGAGGAGTCGCTGGACTTGGATTCTGCTTGCGACTCTTTGACATCCTTCTTTGCCTTACTACGCTTTACCATGCCCTCGAACGGATTTACGATCACATCCGTCCGAAGAATGATTGGAGGACGCACTGGATTCCCTGCTCGCTGGTCCTCCAACTCAAGTGAGTCGAATTCGCTCAGGGTGTGGATCGCTTTACCAACAATACGACCAAACATCGGACGCTTGCCATTGAACTCTGGACATGCACCGAGTGTAACAAAGAATTGTGATTTGCAGCTGTTCTTTGCGCCTTCTTGCATCGGGACCATGCCGAGAATCCCACGGTGCAGGTAGGTCAGTCTGGACGAAAACTCATCGGGCAGCGGCTCTCCATATGCTGTCTCGCCTCCAGATCCGGTGTTAGTAGGGTCTCCGGTCTGTGTCAACACCCCAGGATGCACCTTAAAGAACTTGCAGCCGTCGTAGTAGCCGTCCAGACAGTGCTGAATGAAGTTCTTACATGTGTTCGGCGCCTCTCTGCACCAAAGTTCGATCTCAAACTCGCCCAGTCTAGAAAGTATGAAGGATACATTAACGTGAGAAGTGGATCATTGAGTGATCATCGCTCTGGTATGGTTCAAATCGTGCGGGCGCTAACTATACCCCAGGAAACCGCATCAATGCCGTTTGGATTCGCATCATGGAGTACTTACGTGGTGGTGATGCACACCTTGCCAGATGTGGGAGGGAGTGAAGGAGCACTGCGTGCGTCTGCCATGGTTGTTGTCTATCCGCAGATCCGCTTAGATTGTCACCAGAGGCCGCTCCCAGCGAGATCCACAAGAGATAGAAATGTGCACCAAGCGATGTTTCAACTCTCTCCCAGGGTCGGGTGAGCTTCGAGCGGCGGAGGCACACAAGTGCGACACGCAGGATGGGTATGTGTGGTGATGTGAATCCATCATTTTGAGGCCTTTGTACATACGCTCACTCAGGACTCGACTGCAAGTGCGAGGAGCGATCACACTGAGACTACCCCAACCCAGCATCCTGCCTAGCTGTTTGCATTCTGGATTCTGTGACGATGCACGCGAGCAGCGGAGGCGCTGCGATGTGGGAGGAGTCTGCAGCTAGAGCTCAATCATTTGCTCATCTCGGATAGACAATACCCTTGCATTATCGCAGATTCTAAGAGATCACGTCATCGAGGTGTCCTGATTCTAGTGAGCTGATGAATGCTTCGTGGGCCTACAGGTCTCATCAGCGCCAGCCGCAGTGCAGGCCGTACGTTGACCGCATACTGTGCTGATACATGCACCCTCCCGAAGTGGATCCTGTCCGCCGTGGCTATTGACCTCCGGAACACTTTCCGGATGAAGTAAAATTTGCTCAATGGTGGTGAATGTAAATGCGCACGGTTCACAAGTCAACAGTGCATTCTGTTGACGCAAACCGCTCGCCATTGCTTTCAGATGCACATAAACGTGTGCCGTCGTATCTAAGAACATACGGCTATACGCAAAAGATACCTAGAAAACCCACCATATTGAGTGATGGTAACCTCGGTACGTAGTTTTTTGAACATTTCACGTTGTACGCGCGGCTTCAAGTTGTTCTGACGCGCACAATCAGTTGAGTTCGCTCTGATATATCCACAAATTTTACCATCATCTTCACTTATAGACGGCCATGATCTTATTTTATCAAGGAAGGAGGACGAAGCGAGAATCACCCAGGCGATTAGGGAGTCGAATCTCTCGTGGGAGAAGGAAAACTCCCTACGCAAGTACGTACATTGTTGAGACTTAGCATTACTGTATGGTTTATATCTGTCAATGTGCCCTCCAGTCGGTGGCACCCCAGAAATATGCCGCAGAGACAGCACTCAAGGTCCCCATTGACTCACCAGCCCTCTGCACATCTCGTACACTCTCCTTACACACCATATGAAGATGGTTACGCATGTATGGCTTCGGCTTGATGGTTGGATTCGTTGCAGAGGCCATCGTGTTCCAAATCGCTCAGACCCGTCCCATTCCGGATGTCGCCATCTCCATTGGCCTCGTCATTGGCCTTATCTTCATCGTAGTGAGCTTCTGTGGAACACGACGATTCTACCAGGATCGACCTGGACTCATTCGAGCACTCATTGTTCCCATCGCAGCCGCGGTAGGTACCGTCGGAGGACTGAGGGCCGCATACTTTGCTCACAAGGTTAAGTTTTATGATCACTGGAGTTTAGCGACAAACTACCACTCGTCAGCGGAAGGTTTCAATGTCTTCACCTTTGAACCCAGTGCGCGCTTCAACATCTCTGCACTACAGGTGTGGCCACTTCCCGATGAGGGTACCCTTTGCCTTGCCCCAATTGCTTTCACACCAGATACAGGCAAACAGCGTCTGGAAACCCCCGAGCACACGTACCGCTACTGGGCAGTGGACTTCAACTGTTGTGCATCGGTTCCTGTTACAGAGCCTAGTCAGGCTAACTCACACTCCGCTTCCTCCGTTCCCGAGCCATCTCATCGTGTCCATGAACGAAGTCGCGTTTCACAAACGAGCTATGGACAGCGATCTGCGTCTTCCTACTCGAGTGAAGCCAGCTTCCTCGAATTGGAAGTCCTAACAGAACGAAGTGAGCAGCAAATCACATCCCAGCATGAAGCCACTAAGGGAGTGGCTCCTTCCTCTGCTCAACCAAAAACGACGATTGAGCAAGCTGAAGCACAAATTCCTGCCATCGTGCCCGCCACCATGACAGAAGAACAACGGCGCACCATCGCTGTCGTCGCCGTCGCAGCCGCACATGCTGCGAAGGGTGGAGTCCCAGAAGTCGTCGCAGTTGCAGCCTCCCCAGCTGCGCCCTCAGCTCCATCCAAGACACAAGGTGTAACTGCTCCAGCAGAGTCTCAGTCGAAGGACTCGACCGCGAAGCAGCCCACACCCTCGACTTCACCAAAGCCAGAAGACGATTCTCACACTGATGCCGTACCGCCAGTTGCTGTACCACCTGTTGTTGCACCGCCAGTCAACGCAACTGGGGAGTCAACCCTGGTAGCGAAGCTTCAAGTCCACCTCAAGGCGGAACAAGAGAAAGCCGCTCTAGAAGAAAAAATGGAGAAGGAACAGGAGCTCAAAGAAAAGGAGATCGAGGCGAAGTCACAACCTAGCACCGTAGAGTCCGTACCCCCTTCCAATGATGTTACTACTGCCGCTCAATCTTCGGCTCCGAGCACCTCATCCTCCGCATCCGTTGATACTGTGTCGAGCCAACTTGAGGCAACCCTTGCGACTGTTGGAGCGAAGCCTCATGGAGCATCAGCCGAGGACACGAAGGACTCGTCACGTTCAGGGAAGAAAGGTGATGGAAAGAGTAGGAAGAAAGGACCGCTGTCCGCCAGCGCTACACTGCGAAATGCTGAGACCGATCGTGTCAAGCGCGTAAAGGCCGAGCTCAGAGAAAAGTCGAAGAAGAGTATTGCGGAGGATGCAGTCAATGCAGCAGCAGCAGCTGCATCTGCTTCGGAATCCACATCAGGGACCAGCGATGGTAGTCCTGCGCTTGCCCACACCACAACCGCGTCTCATGCCAAGCCGGCAGGGTCTGCTTCCGCTACAACCCCAGACAAAGCAAATGCGGTGACCTCAGCTGCTACCGTCCCGTCCGTTCCACTGCTCCTCTCTGAGGACAAGGTGTCAAAGGTGATTCAGACGGACATCGTCAAACTAGAACCGGTTATAGACTCTGCATCTGTCGAGGCCGCGACGAACACATCGGCTGCTACCGCAGTCAAGAGTAAGTTGGCAAAGATCAAATCACCGGCTGCATCCAACGCCCCTGCGCATTCTAACTCAGAGGTGAAGAAGGAGGTTATTGCCAAGTTGCGTGAGAAGGAGAAGCAAAAGCGTCGTCACAAAAGGAAGGAAAAGCGTGTGCTAATCAAACTTCCACCCAGTGGTGACGTCTCTGCTGCCGAAATTACCGTAGCTCCGGCAACCGTCCCGCCCACAATGATTGTTGCTAATACGACTGCCCCAGCAGTGGCACAATCCACGCAGACCAGTTCCCCATCCGCCCTAACCGCACCCCCTAAGGGGCCAACTCCTGTCGCCTCAGTGAGCAACTCACCGACACCTGCTGCCGCCGCGGTTGTACCCGCCAGTAGTAGCACAGTGCAAGCTCAACCTACCGCCAGTCAGCTCGCTCCTGCAGCAGGTAGTACGCCTGTACCCGCACCTGCACCCGCGCCGGCATCAAGCACGCCTGCAACGCTAATTGCAGCAGCTCCCACCAGTTCACCTCTTCCCTCCGTTCGACTTGTATCAGTCGCGACGTGTCCGGCAATCGTTGCAACAGGTGTCGCTCGCGATGCAATCCGACTGAAACCCGACCAGGTCTGGGGAGATGCGCTCAGTGCACTCCGTAAGCTCGATCCTTACGTCAAAATCCCCCCAGACGCGGTGTTCTTGAAAGTCTCGTCGGCCGGCACAGCGAAGGCTGACCGCAAAGCGGCAATCCATGCGAAGTTCATGGCGTTGCTGACAATCCCATTCTGCTGGCCTATCCTGGGTATCTTTACATGGCTTATGTGGAGTTGTGTGGTCAGTTGCTACGCTGATCAAATCGGTGCCAACCTTCGCGGTAAGAAAGGCTTCAGTTTCTTTAATGATTTCAGTGAACAGGTCTCGGCCTTCGCCATGGGCTCATTCCGCATGAAGTCGGGTGAATCAATGAGTTCTGGGTTACTAAGTAAGAGCTACACGCTATCTGGTGATGGAGAGTCCAACTCTACCGACATTGCCATGCTGCAGAAAGAGCTGACTCCAAACCAGGAGACGGTCATATCTGACAGCTCTGAGTTGCAGAATGAGCTAGAAGATGATGCGGAGGAGCTAGAGGACGTTGTGTATACCCCCGATAGTGATGATAACGACGATATCGACTCCGACTACCTCGAAGAGGACGACAATGAAGAGGATGACTTAGAAGAAGCGGAAGGAGGCGTGGACAACTAGACGAAGCCATGACTTTCTCTCCCATCTCAAGCTCCTCCAGGGCTTGAAAAACCGATAGTCAGCCGTGATGAAAGCTAGTTCATACGGCTGGTGTTTTGTCTACACTAGTTCCATCAACTAATCTGTTTGTAAAGTAGCGCTCGAAACGTCATACTCGCATCCCTGTGTACATTAACTCTCGAACACAACAGAAACATGCCAAGTAAAATATTGACTGTTTGGATGATTCCTAGGTGCAGCTGGATGGAAATCAAATTACCCGAGCTGGGTGTTATGCGTGCAAAGTTCCAGATCTAAAATCCACGGGCAACCTACCAACGCAGCCTCGAGAACCCAGCCCATCTACCATTTGAAACGAGCCACCCCAGAGAAGATTTCCCACTTTCCCGAGCGGAGGAGGGAGGAAAAATGACGAGAGATAGAAATCTTTGGGCTTGATTTTCGCGGCTGTGGCGGGTGCCCTTCGTATACAATCTGTCGATACGCTTAGCAAACCCACCTGCTATCGTTTGACCCTCCGGTTTAGGACTCCACGAGTGGTACAACGGGTTAAAATTTGCGACAAACGCAGAAACAATTTTAACTGGTTGAAAGATTCAATATGAGACGGCTGTACACGGTCGATATTGAAGAGCGGCCCACACGGTGGAGCGAAACACAACGTGTCCGCGGTGGTGGTTCAGGCACACTCGATCGCCTGATCGTCTTCGTCGGTCTTCTCTTCTTCTGCGCTGCCCTTGTCACGGGCGTCGTCGGAAGTGTCGTCTATGTCGTAAAGACTGGCGCCAACGTACGTCAGCATGCAGGGCCTGTTCGCTGGATCTGGTATATGTGGCTTTACTTGCCTTCTCTGCGTCTATTCGTTGCGCCCCAACTGATCTGGACCGTTTTCAAGCTTGGGAAACCTGGGTCATTTGGCCACACTTGCTCACCTGTCCCCTCGCACCACCCTATCTTCTCATTCCCTCACTCACTCTACGTGACCGCTATGTCTTGATCTGGCCGTCACTACTGCGCGTCGTTTATGCCCCATCTGATTGCGTGATTTTATCTCTGACATCACGAACCGAACTTCGCCTCGGCACCACAGGCCAACATTCGAGCAACACAATGCAAAGTCATCGCCAGTAGCCTAATCCCTCAGACATGTGCATACCGAGATTGCACGAGTCTTGTCGACCCTAACTCGGGTCAGTGTCAGCAGAAGCCACAGGCTTGCTTCGGTTTGCAGTGGTCAGTTCAGTTCCGACAAGTGGACAGTGAAGGCGAGTACATGCCAGGCGACCTCACTGGTAGTGTCTATGATGCATGGATCAACGAGAGCACCGTACGAGATCAGGATATGGGTCACAAGCTGCTGGACAAGTACCAAATTAACAAATCCTACACTTGCTCGTACCTCGCAAGCGATCCTAACTTCGTCAAGTGGGGCTATGACGATCCTGAACCTTGGCTGATCATGATGATCGTGTCTTGGAGCATAGTAGGTCTGTTCCTTTGCGCACTGGGCTTCTCGTGGTTCTTCGCAAAGGATGAGTAAATGTTGCAGCGTTAACCACGCATGCATCCCTTCGGTCCCGTTTTGTTTGTATCTATGTCAATCAATACAACAGGTTGAATGTATAGGTTATGTTAACGCTTTCCTCTCCAAGTAAGCCATGGCTCACCTCACGAGATCACAGCATATAACCATTAGTGTATTATGAACTATGCGCTGCGATTTCACACAAAAGTGCAGGCCAAAATACAATAACTAGCAAATGTTCGGGGGAATTCCGGGCTTTCCAAATGAAATGCCACATTAGTCTCCTTGTTGATGAGAGGCGACGTGCTTTCCATTCTCCGTCGCGGCTTCGTGCGGTCGATGCGACGTCCTAACATGAATCTGAAGCTGAAGCTGGGATCTAAATTGGACCTCGAAGTCTCGCGCACCGCACCGGCACCAAGTCATGCTACTATAATTCTTAAGAGGCTAATCACTCGTTCATCAACTTCTCCCGTAGTGTGCGAAGCGGGCGAGTCCTACTGCCTTACTTGGTCTTAGCAGCCTTGCCACGCTTGTTGCTGCTGCAGCAGCAGCAGCAGAAGAAATAGTACAAGAAGAAAGAAACGAGCTTGTACGCAACCATGAGGATGACGAGAGCACCCAAGCTGATGGAAGCCAAGACGAGGCTCTGAGCAATCTTGGATGCATAGGCAGCAGGAACACCCATAGTAACAAGCTCCTTGCCAATGCGGTTCGACATCACCATAGACTTGGCATAGAGGAGCTCACCGAACTTCTTGACGTCCTGAACGGTGATCTGGGAAGCCTGAGCGCAAGCCGTGTTGAGGTACTTGACAGTCTGGTCGTAGTAGGGACCGCCAATCTCACGTGCCTTGGCCTGAGCCAGGGTGATGTAGGGGTTGCTGGCGGCGACGACCTTGTTGTAAGTCTCAACGGTGCGCTCCTTAGCGACCTTGAAGGCGTGACCGAAGGGGTTGTTGGCGAGCTCGGCGAGCTTCTGCTGCAATTCCTCGTTCTTGGCCTTGGCCTGAGCGTTCTCGGCAATTGCGTCGTTGAACAGTTGGGTGAGCTGAGCAATCTCCTTCTTAAGGCTGGCGACCATCTCCTTGGCCTTGGCCTCAGACTCACTGAGAGCCTTGATTTGAGCATTGAGCTTGGCAATCTCAGCGCTCTGTTCGCGCTGAAGCTTCTCAATTGCATCGTTTTGAGCCTGGTTGACGCCATCGGCGAGAGTAACACCGAGGAGCGCCACCACGCAGACGAGGAGGACGAGGGCGAAACGCTTGGACACGTGCATGGTGCTGGATGAGATCAGTTCAAATATGCATCATTACATTCCGTTACCATTCGGTAAGGTTGGGTTTGGGGCGCGGATAGTACAAATTAACCGTTTCCATCGGAAAGTTCGGAGAGTGAAAGAGTGGGAATGATATGATTCAGATAGTGAGCCAACATGTAGTCCAATTATGTCTCGCTTATTATATATATCGCGTGGTTATTTATCATTTTCATAAATTATCACGCAGCGATACCACGCATACACCTAGAAATTCCACTCCAAACACACCGTTTCGAAACACCTTTTCTTGACACCATCAGCAGAAAGAGAGCGGTTATAATTACCTCGACTCGCAGCATGCTGCGAGTCTGGGCACCCAGCGGCCCACGCAAAAAATCTGGAAAATGAGGGAAAATGCTGGAAAATGCCATGAAAAAAACTTGTGAAACACCGCATTTTCAAAGCCGAATATCTTGGAACATGTCGCGAGTGTCACTCAAGAAACTAGTTGATAAACTAGTTGACAAGGTACGTAATTTAATGCATAGGTTTGCATGGATTAGCACTTAGAATATACCCACATAACCCTCGGTGAAAATCAACCCTAGTTCGAATTTCGAACTTTGCCCCCTAGACACTGCCTTTTGATCGCCCCTGGGGGGGCTGCTGAGGGGATTCATGAGTGCATAATACTGGACCATAGGCTGTGTGCATATTCCCGTGTATACCGCGTGTTCGGACCTCGGCCACGGTCTCGCCCGCCCCATAGAATGTCGAAATCCGATCCCCGAGCCGGAGTGGAGACAGACATGCGGTGTCGGAGCCGTCCGCAGAGAGTGATTGAGTATACGAGTGGGTACCAGGGTGGGTAATGATCTGATCCTGGAATCAACCTTGCTGCTTCCTCTTCAGGGGTCCAGCCTCTTCGCGTAGCCGTGAACTAACACATGGAGAAACTAGGCGAGGTCAGATGTCGGTGTGACTTAGTGTATGTACATTTACTGACTCGATGACCGTGTCACCCCTTGTATTCAACACACAACGTATAGTGGAGCGTGGAGCTACTCGCGCAGGCACGAAGTGGGCAGGTGGATGCAATGATGCAGGTTGCGGAGATGCAGCATCTCAAGTCGGGATGGGGCACGATCCGACATAACCCGCATCAGGGTCGCAGGTGGATCGAGTATGCGGCTTCCAAGGGTCATCCCCTCGCACTGTTCTCATTGCAGTCGTTGATTGATCGTGAGAATGCCAACCGAGAGAAGCGCGATCAATTCATGCGTCAACGCTTCAACCAGATTGCGATGAATCCGATCGAGCATGGTTATGATGATGAGGACCGACGCGGTGCGCCCAAGGAGATTCCAAGAAACTTCCAGTCTGTATCCTCACGCGACGGTGTTAAACGCGCCCTCAAGGCCGCTATGGACGAGCGCATGCAGCACACACACACAGACTTCCCATCTCGTCCTATTACTGAGCTTATTGCACAGGTTGATAGCTTCGTTCCTGAAATGGATGACACTTACCGCAAGGCAACTGCGAACGTGCTTACATCGAACCTTGACCCCAACCTCACGCCTCGTCAGTTCCTCTTGCACGCACCCGAGACCGTGCCTGCCGAGGACCGTCTCAATGCACAGTTGGCCTTGGTCGAGAAGTTCGAAGCCGATGCAATCACTCGAAAGGAGCGTGCTGCAGCCAAAGATCAGCTCAGCTATGTCACCGAAGACGCTACTACAGGCCGCAATGTGCTTACTTCCGAAGGACTGGTTCCAACTCCAAGTCCTCACGCACAATTCACCGGACCTTGGGAGCACGAGATTACAGATTCGTCCGTGCCTACCCTCGAGAAGTTGCGCTACTTCGAGACACAAGCCAAGCACTACTTCGCTTTGGCTGAAAAGAAGAAGAAGGATCCAAAGTCTGTCCCCCAGTCGCTCGAATTCTTAGAGTCCCGAGCTCATACCGCTCACACCACTGCGCTCGTTCTGGGCGCTAAAGCATATGCCAACCAACGTACACTCTCTGATGCCTTCGACAACAAGGTTCTTGACTCGAGCGTTGCCGCTATGCGCAACCTCGAGGACCGCATCCGCATTATGCGTGATCACGAGGATAAGGAAGTCCGCGCACAGATCGAGGCCATGCAGGCTCAGGAGGAGGGCGAGGAGAACGAGGCCAAGGCCGCCAACGCGGAGAATGACGATGATGAGGCTGATCTCATCAACGAGCCTGACGCACCTGCTATTGGTGAACAGGACGGTCAACTCATCATGCTCCGTGCAAGCGGCGCCGATGCTGAGGCTGAGGATGAAGAAGAGGCACAGGCGCAGCGTGCAGGTGAGGAAGAGGAGGCTGAGGATATTCAATACGTTGACCTCATGGAAGTTCCAGACAGTGAATACGAGAGTGCTAACCTTGATCCTCTTCTTGAAGATGGTAACTCGCTCGATCCTATCCAGAACCTTGCAGATGAGCTCGAGACTTCACCAGCTCTTGAGGAGTCTGACGGCGATGATGAAGTCACCGATGAAGACCCAGCAACACCAGATGCCTTCGCTGCTCTCCAGGAGTTGAACACCGAGAGTCCGGCTATCAAGATGATTCTCGATATGCCTCAGGTGGAGGACGAGGAGACTACCTCCGAAGAAGAGTTCTTGCCCGAACTTATGGTCGCAAGTCGACAGGCGCCTCAAATCTTCCCCTACGTCAGCGTGCCACCTATCGAACCACTTGGCGAAGTCAAGCTCGACTCCACGCGTATGGATGATGGTGCTGGCGATGCATGGCCACTCGAGAACAACGTCCATGCCGAGTATGTCAAGGCAGCACAGAGTGTCCAATTGCCCTACGCCGATAGCTACTTGGACGACTATGGTCAGGTGGCCAAGAAGAAACAACTCTCACCTTTCGATTTGACACCTGAGGAGTTCGCAGAAGCTATCAGTGTTGAACACGATGACGACTTCGAAGAGTCCAATTCAGAGGCTGAGAACTCGGCCGCCGCAGCAGCGGAAGGTGATGCCTCCAAGGCGGCTGAAGGAAGCGATTCATCAGATGCCGCTGCTCCCGCTCAACAGGCACAGCAGCAGCAACAACAACAGCAACAGTCCGCAGAGGGCCAGCAGAAGCAGCACCGACCAAGGAGAGAAGGCCGGCCGCGCAACTACAATAAGCAGCAGCCTAAGGAGGGCGCAAACAACGAGTAACAACCGGATATAATAGAATACATGCTTAAGCATGCCATATGCTAGATTGATTTGTACATTATATCGACATCTAAGCGGATTTGTATGACCACAGTTGAGATGGCGTGAGGAACTAAGGTCTCTCAAGAGTCACCTTGACCCGACAACGAAATGCCTCTTGGCCGTTTCTCCTACACTTCCAGTGGTGCTGGAAGTGGGTATATCTCAAGTGCAAGTGAAAAGCCAAGTCTAACATTGTATACATGGTATTGTCACTGTGAATTGCAATTGCATTTCACTGGCAAAATCCCACGTGGAGTCTGACAAATTCGCTGCAAACGTGGTTTCTCCCTCAAATCCTCCCCGGAATGACCTTTTCACCCTCCTTTAGACACTAACGACGGAGGTCTCGCAGCACGAAGGCTGCTCATATAGGCACAGTGCACTAGTCTGCCCCCAGTATGGCGTCACATACAGGTGGCAGTGGCGGCAGTGCCGCCTCGAGTTACGGCCCTTATCCGGCAGCAGGCTCAAGCTCTAGGAGCACTGCGTTACGGCCGACGTACGCATACACCGAGGTGAGCAAGTACTCGCATGGCCCTGTAGAAGGCATGCGCACGCTGATTGAGGAGATGCGCCTACCCAGAACCCTCATTCGACAACGCAGGAGCGAAGCCATGAGGGCAAGGTCATGGCGAGAAACGCTTAAGTTCTTATTCGAGAAGGCTGCTTTTTACCAGGACCCGAAGAACAAACGACACCAATCGACGTACTCAAGCTCAGAGGGCCTGCCTAACTTCAGCCGCTGGACATCAGCCGACTGGGCACGCCTGGACGCCGCATCGATAGATCTAATGGTTTCGAGAATTTACATGCCTCCCGACACCCTCCAGGGAGGATCGCAGAGCTCCACCAACCAGCGCGGCTACGCATCGCCCTTTTTGTCTTCACCCGAGGACTACCTCGCAGCCACACGGACCACAACAGTGAATTCGAACGAGGGTCATGGGAACAATGCAAATGGCGGAAGTGGAAGCCAGACGTCAAACAATGTAAATGGCGATGCGCTGGCTCAGCTCAAACAGTTAATCGACCAAACTCGCGTGGCATACACCGGACGACTGTCCAATACCAGTCAGGCTCGATATGCACGGCTACGTGCGTTGAGACGCTCAAAGCAGCGCGGAATTCGTGAGGCTGGTCTGAGTGAAGAGGACGCGGCTGCTCGAGACGATGAGCTTGAGAATGCACTTGGTACGAGTGACTTTAGTGATACGAACGATCCGTTTGATGAACTTGAGCTTCTGGAGCTCGAGGAAGTCGAAGCCGAAATGGAGCAAGAGGCAGAGGCGAACGGAGAAAGATCACGTAACAAGGATCAGCGGAGCTCTCGTCGAAATAAGCACACTACAGCAGGTGGTGGCGGTGGGATGGGCGGTTACGGAGAAGGTGGTGTGTCTGAACCGACGCATGTCAAGCGTGTGCCCATTCGTGTCCTCGTCCAAGTGTACAAGGGGGCCCTGACTCTGCCTGCGTTCACGTACCAATGTGGCTTCTATCTGGTGCTGAATCGCAAAGACACACCCGCCCTACTGCGCGATTTGGAATTACTCGGTTTGTTGAACGGTGGCTACCGTACATTAAATGTTGCAGCAACAAACGAGTCTAATGCGACGAAAGTGCGACTACCTAAAGCAGTATCTCACGTTCACGATGAGTTGTTCATGGCGCGACAGAGACTAGTGGCGATGCACGAGACCAACGCATCTGAACAGGCAGCCGAGGAAGCCCTCCGAGCCCACGCAAGGGCGAGGGAAAACGAATATCAGCAACAGCTCGAACAACAATTCCAGATCCAGCTGCAGCTCTTGAAGAAACAGCGGCAACGCGACCGATATCTGAGATTACAACGGAGTGGTGGAGATATGTCCATGAGCGAGCACGATGAGACCAAGCACGATGGCGGCGAAGAAATGAGTGAAGAAGCCATGATTGCGGCTGCGTGGGAAGCAGCCCGAGCAATCGTCCCTTATCCCACCAATCTCCCGCCTCCCCCCGAGGCCGTCCCTTCATATTCCTCAGCTGTGGCCGCAGCTTCCATGTTGCCAGACGATCAGATTCTCAACCTCTCCAAGCTTTCGAGCAGTGCCCTCGCCAAGTCACCAAGCTTCTTGACTCATGACCCAACTCCATCATCATCATCCTCATCATCATCCTCATCGTCATCCTCATCATCATCCTCATCATCATCCGGTGCGCGGACGAAGAGTATTTTCCTCGGTCAGCACGGTCCGCGCGGAGGAAGTCGCTTCAGCCGAGGTTTACTCGGAGGAAGTCGCTTCAGCCGAGGTTTACTCGGCGGAAGCAATTCGTCTTCTCATGGCAGCTTGATTGGCGCTGGCAGTGCTAGCCTTCATGGAAGTTTGGACCCCTCGTCGGGGCCTTATCACGGTGCCGCCGGAGTGGTTGCGAATCCGTTAACGGACGATTCACCGAGGTCCTCAAGATTTCCATATCTCTCGCTGGATAGAGGACAACTCAAAAGGATTCTGCTCAAAGGTCAGCGCACTCTTGCGCGTTTGGGCACCGCAGGAGCATCCCTCGCGGCGAAAGAAGCACTTTCACAGGCGGAAGGCATGCTGGGCATTCGCTCAGGTGCTGGACGAGGCTATGCAAATGGCTCGGGTGATGGCAACGATGACGGCAGACCTGGAGGATCTCGCCCAGCAATGATCTCAATGGCCGCACTACAGCGTGCTGGCAAGGCTGTGAGTGCGAGTGAACTTGCTGAACGTGAACGTGCAGTCCAGGGAGACAATGAACTGTACCTACAGCGTGAGGAACGACAGCTTAAAGCGTGGCTGGTCAGCAAGCAAAAGCGATTGCTCGCATTCCAGCAAAGTTTGGATGCGGGCCGATTGCCAAGCACAGCTGCTGTGATTTTCCAGCAAGAACAAGAACAATTGGTCCTGGCTCAGCAACAAGCGCTGCAGCGCCAACAACAGCAACAGCAACAACTATACTTGAAGCAGAGACAGATGCTGAAGAAGCGCTTCGAGGTTGGGTCAACGCAAGGAGATGAGTCGACAAACAGCAGCAGCACCTACGCACTGGGTCAACGTTCCGAGACGAATCAACGAGCAAAAGATGCGATGTTGATCGCCTCATTCACTCCAGGTTTCGAGGCTGCAGCGGCGGCCACAAATGCATTAAGTAACGCAGAGCCTGGTGTACTCAAAGAGGCGAGTTTGCATGATCTCCTAAGCAATCCTAACCAACAACAGCAGCCTTCGGCGACTCACCAGTCATCGAATCAGCACACTCAGTCGCTCGTTGGATCCACAACTGCATCGCACTCACCGGCAAATCGCCGCGTCCCTGGCTCGCCGAATTTCAGCAGCTCGGTAGCTTCCGATGGATCCTCCTCGCCCACATCGCTCTCCCCTAAGCTGGAATCCACCGAACCAACCCAACCTGTGGGAGAGGCTCGCTTAACCAAGTCAGAGCTTTACGGTATTATCGGTACAAAGCTACTGGAGGCACGGGATCAGCAGTTGATGGTTGAAGAACAAGCCATCATCCCATCCGCAACGAAGAAAGACGCACCCCAGTCGTCGGTTGTTCAAGCAGAGCCAGACTTTGTGAGCAGGCTTTATGAGGACAACCGATCAAAGGCCATTATCAAGACTCTTGATGGACCGTGTATTCATTTGGACGAGATTGATGAAATCCTATTTGACTTTAAGCCTCGTACCTCAGTGACACTGAACGACTCCCTCAGTTCGCCAGCCAAGCCGCCTGCGAGCGCTTCTTCATCAGGGACGGGCAAAGAGGTAGGAGTGCTGAGCATCAAGCCGGACTTGACTTCATCCCCTACGCCATCTCCACTTCCTCAGGAAAGTCCTTCGGCGTTAGCCGCAGCATCACCACTCGCGTCTCCGTCACGAAGAGACGATTGTTCGAACCCAGGCGAAGGAAAGTCGACCAAACGCCGCCGAAAACATCAACAGCAGCCATCACAACAACTTCAGGTACAGACTGATCAGGTGCAACAAGCCGACCAACAAACATCACAACATGTCTCACAGCAGCAACCCGAAGGGTCCGCCACGGCCGCTGCAAGCGAGCTTCTCGCCGACCCCAAGCCGACCGTGAGTGGCACTTTGCAGACGGTTCCCGAGGGTTTCGTCCCTACAAGTCCGCAGGAGTCTCAGCAGCCCGCAACGAACCCAGAGCAGGGCGACGAATCAGCAAAGGGCGGGTCGATGGAGGGCGCATCAGCTGCGAAAGAGTCCCAAGCTGTGACAGCGGCAGCAGCCAGTGGCTCCGCGATCGCAGCCATTGCTGCGATCGGGTTGCCGAGCGCGGACGGACCAGTCACGTTCCCTTCCTTGCATACCTTCTGCACCAAGCTTCTCAATCCTGGCATGCGATTTCCTGGAAGTACAGCACCGAGTATTACCACCACCGGCGGTGGTATCACGGATAGTGTCATGGGTATTCCTCCAGTCACTGCGCAACGCAATATCGGAGACTTACATATTCGTTGCTTCTCCGGATTGTCAGGTTTGACGTTTAACACTGCCATCAAGAACAAACGACTGGAGGCATTGCTCACGCGAGAGAAGCGATTCCTTCGACAAACATTCCGCACACAGATGCAGCTCGCAGGCTTGGACACGCCAGTCGCGAATATCATTGGCGACCGTATGTGGCGTGCTATCAACGGCGCACCGGCGTCTCCCCTCGATGAGGCTGGATACTGGACCGCCGTGCAACTCACAAGCGAAAATGTCCCATGGGCGAGGGCGCTCTTCACCTACTATATTCTCGACCTCGATGAGGATGGTATCCTTTCTCTTCAGGACATTTTGATGGGCATTCTCTTGAATCTACATGCACTCTTACCGAATGACTACACTATGTTAATCGACTTCATCACCGCTAAGAGCCGCATCCTACAGCCCCAACAGCGTATTAAAGATGCTCGCTCGCCCTACACAACGTATAATGACTGGAAGCTTGCAGCACAGGCTGCGCAAGCGGCAGAACGCCTAGCCCAAATTGAAAAGAAACGTAGGGAGGCTGAACCTGAGTCGCTTCCAAACTCAGGGAAGTCTGATTTTAGCTCTATCAACACGACATCTTCAGAGAATGATGAAGAAGAGCGCAAGCGACAGGCAGAGAATGCCCTCATTGAAGAGCTCAAGAGCGTTCAAGCCAAGTGTCCATCGGAGCTCATCGGATTGTTCGAACCTCCACTTGGTTTCACCAAGGGGATGCCTGCGTCAATCGCAGCTGCGTACACTAACTTCTGGATTTGCCAGGGTGGACCCAAACCATTGCGTGTATGCCCCTTAGGTCCAATTCCGCAGCCTCCACCTGCGACCCAACGAATTTCAACGGCGCGCATGAATGGATGCTCAGGTGCCAACGGAAAGTCAGCCGTGGCAGGGAATTCAGCCGAAACCAATCGACGCAAGAAGGGCGCAGGCCCGAACACTTCGCACTCAACTGGGTCGACCTGCACGTCCGGAACAACAGCTTCTGGTACAGATCCGTTCACACAAAAGTGCGAAACCATCCTTGCACTTCCCGGCATGAAACAATGGAATGCATTGGTTCAGTTCATTGAGACCGACCATTCGAAGGTTTTCATCACGCCCATGGAGTTCGTTGAGTTCACTCTGCGTTATGACAACAACGATTTGATCCGGCTTCTTCAGGTTGTGTTGACGTGTACCGACTTCACCAATATTCTTCAATTCGGTCTTACGCTGCCGCCACAGCCTATTCGTGCGGTCGATCCATTGCTTCAGGACTCGGGGAAGTCTATCCCAGCCCTTGCATACGAAGGCGCTTCGCTGAAGATTGAGTAAGCGAAGGATAGTGTTCGAGCATGACATAAGAACACAAAGTAAAGCTTCTTGTATTGATCAATGAGAAGAGTGTACCAGTCTACACTTACATGTCTGGATAAGACGGGAAGATTTCGTGAGGCATTGGTGGCAAGTGAGACTGCAGGTATTGAAGATGCAGCTCACGGCCTGGCTCTGTATCAGGTTGGGGATCAGAGGAGGCAAAACACGAAAGATCCATTCCTGGGAAGGTCCAACTGTCCGAAGAAGCGTCCCACTCGCGCATATTTAACAGAAGTTGGTAGTATTTGCGTGGAATAAAGGATTCCAAAACGAGTCTGTTGAGCGCACACTTTCCAAGTTTCTCATCTCGAGCTTGTTCTAAGGCTAGCTTTTCTTTCTCCATCTCGATCTGCTTTTGTTTCAGCTCTTCTTGTAGAACCTTCCACTCGCTGCGCTTTCGCTTGATATTTGCTTGCAACTCCTTGAGGGAGAGCCGCATGCCTTCCATCGTAAGCATATTCTCGTGTGCCTGACGCTCCTGTTGTTCGATTCGAGCCTGGAGCTCGGCTTGTTCTTTTCTCCTCGCGCGGAGCTCGTCTTCCAGCTTCTTCAGTTCGAGCCTCTTCTGAGCAGCACGCTCGACATGACCACCACCCTTGAGATGTTCTAGCTGCTTCTTTGCGATTCGCTCCTGAAGCTCTTTGGTTTCTTGCTCCTCTTTGTTCAGGAGTTCACGTTGTCGGGCGAGCTCTCGCTCCAATTCTGCCAGGTTACGTTCCGCCTCGGCCTTCTTCCTTAGTGCTGCTTCTTGCTCAGCGGCGGTTTTCGATTCCATATCTCTTACTTCCGCCTCAGCCTCGGCTAAGATTCTTTGCAGCTCTTCAACTTTGATACCTGTGTCGATTATCTTGACCTTAATGATTTCCTGACCATCGGGGGAGACCTCCATACCTTCAGGCACCATTCCCGTTAAACCTAGAGCAAGGATTTGCTCCTGTGTCATCTTCGACAGGTCGAGACCTTTCTGCTTGGCCAAGAGCTGAGCCTTGAGCATCGCAAATTCATCCTGCATCTGACGCAGCATGGTATCTTTGGGGTCCTCGTTAATTCGTGGCTTATTCTTGATGCTCTTCGCACGGTCGGCGTACCTAAGCGTGGACATGGTTTCCGCAAAGTTGGAATTCGCTGGACCAATGTTCGCAATCATAGCGGTTTTGGTGTTACCACCTAGAGAGTCCTCTAGCAATCGAGTCAGCTTAGATTCACGATATGGAACGTGAGAGGCCTTGGATGCCAAGGCTTTGATGACATTTCCCAGCGTGGAGAGCGAAAGGTTGATGAAGTTGGCTTCCTCCATGCGCTCGCCCTCCGCGTGTGTTTTGCTCTGACGTTCGGAACCGGCCAAGTCGACCAGGTTGAGCTTACCCTGCTTAAACGACCGAGCACCTGATGATGGATCGACGGTGCTGGTTTCGACAGTAATCGTGAAAATGGAATGAGAACGAGATGAACCCTTGTTCATTGCAGTTGCTCCAACGCGGCGTTGGCGTTGACCCTCAACAAGCAGATTGAAAAGCTCTTGAGGGCTCTTGACTACCACAGTAGTGAGTTCTGCGACATAGGCTTTCTTATTGGCATCCAGCTTGAGTTTCATTTTCTTGCGCTGTTGACTGGAGTTCAACAGATCATACACTTCGTCCATATATACCTCCAAGAAACTCGCTCGCACCAGGAACTCTACGTTCTCTGAGGCCGTGTCAACGGAGTTAAAGATGTACTCAAAAGTGTTCGGCAGGATACCACGCAGTTCAGGATTGTTAATGTCACCCTCCATGGTAAATGTCTTACCCGTACCGGTTTGTCCGTAGGCGAAGATGGTACCGTTGTAGCCATCCAACACACTTTCCACGATGGGACGTGCGGTTTCGTCAAAGATCAGTCGCTGTGGGGTGTTGGGTGGGTAGACATAGTCAAACGAGAACGTTTTCGGAGGCTCATCCGGGCCTCCACCCTGCTCTGATGGTCGTGTCACACGAATCGCAGACAATTTGCGATCGACATCGACAATATTGTAAAATCCTTGCTCCTTCTCCGAATCAGAGAGAGGACGACATCGCACGACGACCTTGATGTTCTCTCCGGCTTCACTGGAAGATTTCGACTCACTCATTGCGAGAGGTGGGCCAGTATGTGCACAAGCTAGGGTGTGGAAGTCTCGACAAGTGAGTCAGTCTCTCGCTTCTCGAGTTGCTGCGTCGCTACTAGGGCACTGAGAGAGTGGACGGGTTGGGAAGGAGAGTCTAAATGGAAGATAAAGGAGGGTCCTCCGGGGGCACAACTTGTTATTACATCCAAGTGACTTGCGGTTAAGGCGAACCTATGCGGTTAACGTAGAGCGGCTCGGTGGCATCGCGTGGGGCGCTCAGATACATATCAGGAAGGGGCCGTTCAAACGGTTTCCTCATGACACTGCGGTTATTGCCGGATAGGTTTTGAAAGGTGTAAAGCCTTGACTATTAAACAAGAGAGATACGCATTCTGTACCGAAATATTGCACTTACTCATCACGCCACACGCCCCATCCCCAGATACAGAACCACAACTAGTCTGCCATTTCGAGCCAAATTTTTGAAAAAAACCAAAAACGGCCCTTCAGTTGGAGTGGGGGACTGGGTTTAGGACGGTGGTCCAACACGGGGAGATGTGATTGGATATTCACAGTTTGGAATATTAACGCTGTAGTATGCTTTGTACTGCCTACCTACATGATTGTCCATTCTTTGTATGAGTGTTGGTATGCAGACAAGTGGAAAAGCAAGTAATGTAACAGCCAACAGCGCGAATACTACATTGAATGAAGCGGTGAAGTTAAGTGTGGGTGAGCGACTCGGTGAGATAAGGTGTGACACAGGAAAACGAACTACTATGGTTGGATATGATTAAGCAAACGCAATTCGTGCTGCTAAGGTTGATTTCTTTACAATGATGCCCCCTTGTTCGACTTGGTGGCCTTTACACCAAAGTCGAGATTCTGATATGAGGTGGGCGCAGGCGTTGTGGATACGGTGGTACCGGCCTCCTCAGATAACTCATCCTCGTCGTACGGAATGTTGGTTGCATTGGGGTTGAACTGGTGGTAAGCTGTGGTGCTGGCTGCAGCGGAACCTGCGGTCGCGGTAGGTCCTCCGATAATCGGTGACGTGAATCGATAACCGTCTGCAAGCGACAATTGGTATGCGCAGAACAGCGCGGCACCCTTTACGAGCATGCTCAAGAGGATCAAGACAAACGCGAAGACATATTCGTGTCCGGACGACTGCAGAGTGTGTCCATGAAGTGTGCAGTAAATCACATCTACGAGCAAGCATAGTGAGGTAAGTCCGCCTGCGATGAGTGTGGTTCGTGGGTTGCGGTAGATTGCAGAATGTAGAACGAAGCATCCCAACGCAACGCTATAGCCCGTATTCGCTCCAAGCGAAGCCAGTGCGGAGAGCGCCACCCAAGCAAAGGCGGCGTTTTCAAACCAGGTTGCGTAATAAGTTGCACCGGGCATTGTAGTGCGGTAGGAGGGAGTATCGGTTATAAATGGGTGAGACACTGCGTCCGTTCGATATGGCGGGTGACGTGTAGGCTACACTGTACGAGCTAAACTCTGACCACTGCTCAGTTCAGAGGATCGTCGATCTCCGAGTGTGTGTGTGTGTGTGTGTAGGAGGGGAAGCCTACATAGAAGAGCACAAGCGGTATTAGATGGGTCATGATCAGAGCCATGCGGTGCATTGGATGAGTTGGTTGGGCGTGACGTGCAATCATCTCGAGGGGAAACGCTCCTAGGTCGTTCAGGTCGGTCCCACGCCTGGAGTGGATTAGACGTCGAATCTACGCGCACAACCTTCGTGCTTCGAAGATCCGAGGATAGCATTGGCTGAATCGTGGTGCATTACAAGTTGTTATGGCATGAACACTGCCCCACACTGCTTTACTCCACTCGAAGCACAACGCAAACCCTTGCAGTGATGACCGGCTGAAAACCCCAAGTCAGATGACGTGGAATCGCAAAATGTTGCGAGTTTGCTCACGTCAGTCCAACTTGAACTTGGAGAGTGTTACGAAGACGCTAAAGGAACGGAACGGAACGAAACGAAACGCGAAATTGGCATGTGATTTCAGTCAGTAAAGCGCTGACCAGGGTGACTCTGATACGCAGTATCATCTGGCTCGCTGCTATGCCAAAGGGATCGGCACGCCGTCCAGCCCTGAGAAAGCCCAACGAGGGGTACTCGGAAGCTCAGAATGAGCTCGCTATGTCCTACTTCAGTGCTACTATTACGGTAGACGCTGCGAGCAGAGCTATTACTAAGCGGCAAAGAACTATGCTGAGAGCAGAGGAAATGATGTCCAAGTGACCTTGAATTTCGTGCATGCATGCTACCCTGACACTGGATTCGAGGCCGCCGCTGCGAGAAATCGGCTACTGAGACTGCTGACAGGGTTGAACTGAACAAAGTCCCGATTCAGATTGAGAAACGCTCAACGACACGTCCTATGTAAGGTGTGGGGGTTTATGATCCTATCGCCTCCGCGTATTTTGAACGTCGCAACAAGTGTTTACTTTGTTTGGGGTCTGCGTCCTTTTTTCGATGGGCCTCTTCTCCGCACGATGGCATCTCAAGAAGTGTGCTTCCTGCTGCACAGACGGTTGTGCGCCCAAATCATGAACGGCCTGCTTCCACTTCCACTCCAGACTCACCGACAGGTATGACAGGCACTGACAGGCACTGACATGTACTGACAAGTCGTGACAAGTAGTGATAAGTAGTGACAGGCACTGATGAGGGAGCAGTATCTCGGTGACAGGGTAGCGGGTTCTGCCTCAGAAATACATCTGCGACACAGGCATTTGGTGTCGAGCCTCAGCGTTGCCTTGCTTTGCCGCTTTGGTGTACCACTCCACGGCCTCCTTGTAGTCTTGAGTCACGCCATCGCCATTGTAGTAGCATCGACCTAAGATGAATTGAGCATGAGCATCAGCCTGATCTTGTTGCTCAACAGATTTGATGAGGCTCGCGAGCCCCGCACTGAGGTTCCCCACTTGGAATGGTTCCTGTGCTGGCCCCCGAATGAGACGGTTGAGTTGCGCCCGAATCTGTTCAATTTGCGTTGACATGTCTCAATACGACCATGCAAGGATACGAAGTCAGCACTGCGGAGGTGTATACTGTGACCCTAATGCGGACACTCGGCGATGCCGCAATTGTTCGAATCGCAAGAGAGCATGTATAAACAACCCGAGCTCACATATCCTCGATCGAAACCTTCCCCTAGTCGCTTCAAAATCGGGGGTAATCTGGGTATTAATCGCGATTGTAAAGCATATAGCGTGTTACACGAGCCTCGCCCTTGCGAGCTAACACAAAGCTACCATGGATCCACTCACGGATGTTAAAATACGTGGTTGTCTGGTACTCGCCTTTTGGCCGGATGCGGTTATGAAAATCCCAAAAATCCAGAAGAAATTTCTAGGGTACACATGCCAACAGGTGCAGGTGGCTGACGAACACTTGATTCACGTAAAATCGAGGTTGCCACAGATGGTATCGAGAGATTATGGGCGAGAGTAATGGAGTGTCCGATGACAATACCAATGATATAGCTTTTATGCACATCTGACCCCGGAATAGCCCCCCAAATTTGATACTCTTGATGCCTCAAGCTGAATCTTTGAGGCCGAGGTTGCCAATTTGTCCTCCAGCAGAGGAAGAACCCTGTCTGATTTTAAGAACAAGGACACTTTGCCCCACTCACGCGTCTTGTCATCTTTACTACCACATTCCCATGCTCGTCGTCCATCGTGGACTCTATAGAACTCTCACTCACGAATGTCTGCGCTCCCGAGCACCAACGACTCTGACAGCCACAGGCTCTTGCGTCTCATTCTGGAGAAGCATGCAAAGTCAGAATGGCAGCGCATAGCAGAAGCGGGCAAATACTCCACCATGGATCTGCTCAAACAAGACGTGGTGAATGAGATGATTCAGGCGTTCGAAAATGAGGTGAAGCGCCTCGAGCCGATGCTCAAGCATGAGCTGAGAACGGAGGTGCAAGCGCAACTGAGCACGTTCCTTCAAGAGGGCGGTACGTTCATGCAAAGATACGAGAGCTATGTGCAAAGTATCCGCTCAAACGAGGTCCGTGAATCCGCCCGCAGGCTGATGACTCAAACAGTCCAGGATGTCTCCACAAGGGTTTGGCCCGACGAAGCTAAGGCATTGGGAGAGAGCCCGGCCGCCGTTGAAGAAGCGCGCGACTCGTTTTATGCCAGAGCTAGGCGCACCTTTGACGAGGACATGGAACTCGCTGAGTTGCAGCGAAAGCACAGTGTCCAGTATGAAGAGGCCCTTCAGGACGTTATGGACCACGTCCTTTACAACAAGTTCGCTCAATTTGTTCAGGAACTTCGGACCTGAGAGGCACAGAATAGGACGCCACAGGTGATTGTTCGAGTGGTTCATGATCCTCATCATCATCATCATCATCATCATCATCATCATCATCATCATCATCATCATCATCATCATCATCATCATCATCATCATCATCATCATCATCATCATCATCATCATCATCATCATCATCATCA
>Ga0180217_1000264_pt1 | contig 97341 bp, 91 predicted proteins | sample eDN3rd37CBELigOP_FD_128521 | JGI IMG/M metagenome (GOLD analysis project Ga0180217, IMG submission 128521) | Enriched Organic Plus compost microbial communities from Emeryville, California, USA - eDNA 3rd pass 37_C BE-Lig OP (version 2) (version 2) ...
CACCTCGATGTCGGCTCATCACATCCTGGGGCTGTAGTCGGTCCCAAGGGTATGGCTGTTCGCCATTTAAAGTGGTACGCGAGCTGGGTTCAGAACGTCGTGAGACAGTTCGGTCCCTATCTGTCGTGGGCGTTGGAGATTTGAGAGGGGCTGCTCCTAGTACGAGAGGACCGGAGTGGACGAACCTCTGGTGTTCCGGTTGTCACGCCAGTGGCACTGCCGGGTAGCTATGTTCGGAAGCGATAACCGCTGAAAGCATCTAAGCGGGAAGCGCGCCTCAAGATGAGATCTCCCGGGGCACAAGCCCCCTGAAGGAACCATCAAGACCAGGTGGTTGATAGGCAGGGTGTGTAAGCACGGCAACGTGTTGAGCTAACCTGTACTAATGATCCGTGCGGCTTGACCATATAACCTCAAGTTGCCTTGGACTCGACGACGCGTCGACGTTCGGCACAAGACTCGCTACATTCCGACCCTATTCGCCGAACGCGGGGAAACCCGCGGGAAGCAACCGAGCGAGAGCGTGGCGCGACCATCGACGATGGACCGCGACCCTCCACCCTCTCCCTGGTGACAATAGCTGCGTGGAACCACCCGATCCCATCCCGAACTCGGAAGTGAAACGCGCACGCGCCGATGGTAGTGTGCACCTAGCATGCGAGAGTAGGTCATCGCCAGGGTCTTTACCCCAAAACCCCGCAGCACGCGCTGCGGGGTTTTTCTTTGCGCACGCGGAACCGCGCCGGCGGCGCTTGGCCGCTCCGGCTAGAGGACCAGGGGCGGCTCGCCGCCGACGATGAGGACGTCGGCGGGGCGGCGTGCGAACAACCCGACGGAGACGACCCCCGGCACCTGGTTGATCGCGAGCTCCATCGCCTCGGGATCGGCGATGCGCAGGTTGTGCACGTCCAGGATCCAGTTGCCGTTGTCGGTGACCACGCCCTCGCGCCACACCGGCTGGCCGCCGGTGAGCCGGACCAGCTCGCGGGCGACGAGGCTGCGCGCCATCGGTACCACCTCGACCGGCAGCGGGAAGCGGCCGAGCACGTCCACGCGCTTGGACGGATCCACGATGCACACGAACTTCGCCGAGGCCTCGGCGATGATCTTTTCGCGGGTAAGCGCGGCGCCGCCGCCCTTGATCAGGCGCTTGCGCGGGTCGCACTCGTCGGCGCCGTCCACGTACAGGCCGAGCGGGCCGGTGTCGTTGAGGTCGAGGACCTCGATGCCGTGCCCGCGCAGGCGCCGGGTGCTCTGCTCGGAGCTGGAGACGGCGCCGGCGATGCGGTGCCGGATCCGCGCCAGCGCGTCGATGAAGTAGGCGACGGTGGAGCCGGTGCCGACGCCGACGATGCTGCCGTCCTCCACGAACTCGATGGCCTTCTCGCCGGCCAGGCGCTTGGCTTCGCTCACGGCTTCTTCTTCTCGAGGGACAGGAGCAGCTTCCACTGCGCGGCGGTGACCGGCAGCACCGACAGGCGCGAGCCCTTGCGGATCAGCGCGAAGTCCTCGCCGAGCGCATCGGCGTGGGCGCGGATCTCGTCCAGGGGCAGCGGCCGCGCGAGGTGGCGGTCGTAGCGCACGTCCACCAGGTCCCAGCGCGGCTGCTCGCGCGTGGCCTTTTCGTCGTGGTACTTGGACCTGGGGTCGAACTGGGTCGGGTCCGGGTAGGCGGTGCAGGCCACTTCCGCCAGGCCGTAGATGCCGGGCACCTCGCAGTTGGAGTGGTAGAACAGCACGCCGTCGCCGGGCTGCATCTGGCGCATGTAGTTGCGCGCCTGGTAGTTGCGGACGCCGGTCCAGGGCTCGGTGCCGACGCGCCGCAGGTCGTCGATCGAGAAGTCGCCGGGTTCGGACTTCATCAGCCAGTAGCGCTTGCGTGCCGCCATGGATCCGCCGCCTCAGGATGCGTGGTCGAACAGGAAGGTGTCGCGTTCCGTGACGGCCGCGTCGAGCGCGACGTCCCAGGGCTCGGCGTCCAGCGCCTCGACCTGCTGCGCCGCGAAGCCCACCCCCACCAGCCAGGGCGGGCGACGGGCCGCGGCGCCGGCGTCGCCGGCCGCGCCGTTGCGGTACGCGAAGGCGCGATCGTACCAGCCGCCGCCCATGCCGAGCCGCCGGCCGCGGGCGTCGAAGCCCACCAGCGGCACCACCACCAGCGCCATGCGCCCGGGCTCGATGAGCGCGTCGGCGCCGACCGCGGGTTCCGGGATGCCGAAGCGGTTGGGGGCCAGCGGCTCGCCGGGCCGCCACGGCGCGAAGCGCAGGCCGTCGTCGGACAGCACCGGCAGGCACCAGCGCAGGCCGCGCGGCAGGCGCAGCTGGAACGCATGCAGCGCGATCTCGCCGTCCATCGCCCAGTAGCCGGCGACGTCGCCGGCTTCGGGCAGCATCGGCAGCGCGAGCAGCCGTTCGGCGAGGCGCTCGGCCGCGGCGATGCGCTCGGCGGCGGGGATGGCGCGGCGCAGGCGGCGCAGTTCGGCGCGCAAGCCCGCGCGCGGGCCGGCGGGCCGTCGTTCCCCGGCGCTCATGGCACCTCCGGCAAGGCGGAGCCCGCGCCTTGCGGTCGCGGGCTCCGGGCTGGACGCGAATTCAGTACATCCTCCGCCATGGCGATGCGTGCGAAACGACCTTGAACCCGGGGTTCAAGTGGGAATGCCTGGAAACCTTCGGGCTTCCCGCTACGTGGCGGACCTGCACGCCCGGTTCCCGCCGCATCCCCGTGGTCGTCGTTAAGGGACAAGGCGAATGTTTGCGCACGCCGTCGCACAAGGCAGAGGACGCGATCGGAGTATAGCGGGGGCGGGGCGGTGCGCGCAGCCATTCGTCGGCGCGCGTTCACCCGGCGGCATGCATTCACACGCCCGCGGCGTCGAGGCGCCGGCGCATCGCCTCGAGGGTGTGCTCGATCTCGTCGCCGCGGCCGGACACGCCGTCGCGCAGCTGCTGCAGTTCGTGCGCCATGTTCAGCGCGGCGAGCACCGCGACGCGGTCCACGGCGGCCATGCGGTTGGCGCCGCGCACTTCGCGCATCTTCGCCTCGAGCAGGCGCGCGGCGGCCATCAGGCTGTCGCGCTCGCCCGGCTCCACGCCCACGGTGTACTCGCGGTCGAGCAGGCGGATCGAGACCGGTTCGGTGTTGCCGCTCACGTGTGCTGCTCCAGGGACTTGAGGCGGGCGATCATCGCCTCGACGCGCGAGCGCGCCTGTTCGTTGCGCGCGAGCAGCTGCGCTCGCTCGCCCGCCATCTGCTCCTGCTGCTGGCGCAGGCTGCGGTTTTCCTCGGCGAGCTGTTGCGCGCGGGCGGCGAGGGCGTCGACGCGGGCGGCGATGGCCTGCAGCTGGGCGATCAGCGCGTCGTTGTCCATGCGGGCACGATAGGCAGGCGGCGGGGGGCGGTCAAGGCGCGGCGGCTAGCCGGCCGGGGCCAGGTCGGCCTCGAGGCTGGGCCGGTCGGCGGCCGGGCGCCAGCGGCGGATGAAGGCGGGGCACTCGGCGGCTTCCAGCGGCGGCGCCAGCCAGAAGCCCTGGATCTCGTCGCAGCGGTGCTCCTTCAGGAAGCGGAGCTGGGCGTCCGTCTCCACGCCCTCGGCGACGACCTTCAGGCCCAGCGAGCGGGCCATCGCCAGCACCGTGGTGGTGATGGCGGCGTCTTCCGAGCCCTGGGTCAGGTCGTCCACGAATTCCTTGTCGATCTTGAGCGCGGTGAACGGCAGGCGCCGCAGGTAGGCCAGCGAGGAGTAGCCCGTGCCGAAGTCGTCGATGGCGAGCGAGACGCCGAGGTCGCGCAGGGCGCGCAGCTTGTCCGCGCTCTGCGGCGCGTTCGACATGACCACCGACTCGGTGAGCTCCAGCTCCAGCGAGCCCGCCGGCAGCCCGGTCTCGCGCAGCACGCGCCCGACCTGGCCGGGGAAGTCGCCGCGCAGCAGCTGCAGCGCGGACACGTTCACCGAGACCGCCAGGGTGGGCAGGCCGAGGCGCTGCCACTTGGCCACCTTCAGGCAGGCCTCGCGCAGCACCCACTCGCCGATCTCGAGGATGGTGCCGCTCTCCTCGGCCAGCGGGATGAATTCCGCGGGCGGGATGTCGCCGTCCGGGCCGTGCCAGCGCAGCAGCGCCTCCACGCCCACGATCCGCGACTGGGCGATGGACAGGCGCGGCTGGAACACCAGGCGCAGCTCGCCGCGGTCGAGCACCTTGCGCAGCGCGCCGGACACCGTGGCGCGCTGCCGCGCCGAAATGTCCATGGCCTCGGTGTAGCGGGCGAAGGTGCGGCGGCCGGCGGCCTTGGCCTGGTACATCGCGGTGTCGGCCTGCTTCAGCAGCTCGGTCGGCACCTGCGCGTTGTCGGGGTAGATGCTGATGCCGATGGACGGGGTGATCGCGATCTCCTGCGCGTCGTCCAGCAGCAGCGGCTGCTCGAACGCGGCGATGATGCCGCGCGCCTCGTCGTCGGACTCGGCGGCGTCGGAGAGCCCCTCCAGGACCACGGTGAACTCGTCGCCGCCCAGCCGCGCCACCGTCTGGCGCGGGCCCACCGTCTCCTGCAGCCGGCGCGCCGCGGCGCGCAGGATGCGGTCGCCGGCGGCGTGGCCGAGCGAATCGTTGATGTCCTTGAACCGGTCCAGGTCCAGGAACAGCACCGCGATCCGGTCGCCCTGGCGGCGCGCGCGCACGATCGCGCGCGACAGGCGCTCGGCCAGCAGGGTGCGGTTGGGCAGGTTGGTGAGCGGGTCGAAGTTGGCGAGGTAGCGCAGCTCCTGCTCGGCGCGCTTCTGCTCGGTGATGTCGTTGAGCACCAGCACGTACAGGGCGTGCTGGCCGCTGGCGTCGAGCACGGTGCTGCATTCGTAGGCGCAGAGGAACTCCTCGCCGTCCTTGCGCATCTGCCACATCTCGCCGGACCAGCGGCCCTGGTGCTGCAGGGTGTCGCGGATCTCGGTGTAGTAGGACGAGGAGTGCTGGGCGCTGTCGAGCAGGCTGGCGTTGCAGCCGATGACCTCGGCCTCGGCGTAGCCGGTCATGCGCTCGAACGCGGGGTTGACCGAGACGAAGTCGAAGCGCCGGTCGAGCACGCACACCGCCTCGCTCATGCTGCGCAGCACCTCGGAAGCGATCCTGCGCTCGTGCATCGCGGCGCCGGCCCCCGATGCGGGCGACTGGCCCCAGCGGTCGAGGATCGCAAGGGCGAGCTTCACGCAGGCAGCGCGGATCAGTCCGGTCACGGCGATGGCGTTTCCCCAGGGCCCCGCCGATGGCGGAATGGCGAGCGTGCTCCCGGAAGTGTCGGCAATGCCGGCCCCGCGCGCAAGTCGCTACACTGTGGCGATGGCCACCGGAATGCCCCCCGCCAGCGAGATCGCCGCCGCCGCGCGCCGCGCCGGCCTCACCGCCGACGCCGCCGAAGTGCACGGCGCGCTGTGCGGCTGGATCGCCGGGGGCGGCAGCGCCGCGCCCGACTGGCCCGCGAAGGTCTTCGCCGACCCGTCCCTGCCGGCCGCCGAGGGCGCGCTGGCGAGCCTGGCCGAAGCCACCGCCGCCCAGTTCGGCGACCGCGACTTCGGCTTCGAGCTGCTGCTGCCCGCCGCGGACGCCACGCTGAAGGAGCGCAGCGGCGCGCTGTTCGACTGGTGCCGGGGCTTCCTCGGCGGGTTCGGGCTCGCCGCCGGCGCCGAGCCGCCGCTGTCCGCCGAAGGCCGCGAGGCGCTGGCCGACCTGGCGCGGCTCGCCGCCGCCCAGGCGCAGGACGACGGCGACGAGGACGACGAGGACGCGCTCGCCGAGATCGAGGAGTTCGTGCGCGTCGCCGTGCTCCTGCTGCACGGCGACTGCGTGCTCGGTCCCGCGCACCGGCAGCGGCTGCACTGAGCGGCGGAGGCGACGCGGCCCCATGAAGACGCTCACCGGCATCGACGGCAAGGAGTTCGCGCGCCGCCGGCGCCAGCTCATGCGCATGGCCGGCGACGACGCGATCCTGGTGTTGCCCGCCGCGCCGGAGCGGATCCGCAGCCGCGACACCCACTATCCCTACCGGCAGGATTCCGACCTCTGGTACCTGTGCGGCTTCCCGGAGCCCGAGGCGGTGCTGGTGCTGGTGCCCGGGCGCGCCCATGGCGAGGCCATCCTGTTCTGCCGCGAGCGCGATCCCGAGCGCGAGGGCTGGGACGGCCCGCGCTTCGGTCCCGAAGGCGCGGTGGAGCGCTTCGGCCTGGACGACGCCTACCCCATCGACGACCTCGACGAGATCCTGCCGGGCCTGCTCGAGGGCCGCAGCCGCGTGTACTACCACTTCGGCCGCGACACCGAGTTCGACCTCAAGCTCATCGGCTGGCTGAACCGGGTCCGCGCCCAGGTGCGCACCGGCGCGCAGCCGCCGCACGAGTTCCTGGAGCTGGGCCACCTGCTCGACGAGCTGCGCCTGTTCAAGTCGCCGGCCGAGCTGAAGCTGATGCAGCGCGCCGCCGACATCAGCGTCGCCGCGCACCGCGCCGCGATGCGCGCCGCGCGGCCGGGCATCCGCGAGTACGAGCTGCAGGCCGAGATCGAACGCGTGTTCCGCATGCACGACGCCGAGCCGGCCTATCGCAGCATCGTCGGCGCGGGCGCCAACGCCTGCGTGCTGCACTACGTGGCCAACGGCGCGCAGTCGAAGGACGGCGAGCTGGTGCTGGTGGACGCGGGGGCCGAATACCGCTGCTACGCCGCCGACATCACCCGCACGTTCCCGGTCAACGGCCGCTTCACGAAGGAGCAGCGCGCGCTGCACGACCTGGTGGGCGCGGCGCACGCCGCGGCGCTCGCGCAGGCGCGGCCGGGCGTGCCCTACGAGGCGGGCCACCAAGCCGCGGTCGAGGTGCTCACCGACGGCCTGCTGCGGCTGGGCCTGCTCAAGGGCACGCTGCGCAGGAACATCGAGGACGGCGCATACCGCCGCTTCTACCGGCACAAGACCGGGCACTGGCTCGGCCTCGACGTGCACGACGTCGGCGACTACCGCATCGACGGCGAGTCGCGCCTGCTCGAGCCCGGCATGGTGTTCACGATCGAGCCGGGGCTCTACGTCGCGCCGGACGACACCAGCGTGCCGGCGAAGTGGCGCGGCATCGGCATCCGCACCGAGGACGACGTGCTGGTCACGAAGGACGGGAACCGCGTGCTCACGGCGAAGCTGCCGCGCGGCGCCGACGAGATCGAGGACTTCATGGCCGCCGCCTAGGCGGCGGCGAAGGCCTCCCGGGTGAGGTTGAGCGGCTCGCCGTCGGTGCAGGCCACGTCGTCCTCGATGCGGATGCCGCCGTACGGGCGGAACGCATCCACCCGCGCCCAGTCCACCTCGCCCGCGTGCGGGCCCTGGCGCAGTTCCTCGAGCAGCATCTCGATGAAGTAGATGCCGGGCTCGATGGTGACCACCATGCCCGGCTCCAGCGTGCGCGTCAGCCGCAGGTACGGGTGGCCGTCCGGCTTCGGGATCGTGCCGCCGGCGTCGGAGGCGGCGAAGCCGGCGACGTCGTGCACCTGCAGGCCGATCCCGTGGCCCACGCCGTGCGGGAAGAAGGCCGAGCTGACGCCCGTTTCCAGCGCCGACTCCGGCGACAGGCGCAGGATGCCGAAGTCGCGCAGGATCGCGGCCAGGGCCAAGTGCGCGTCCAGGTGGATGCGGCGGTAGTCGGTGCCGGCGCGCACCTGCGCGCACAACCGCTGCTGCGCGGCGTCCACCGCGTCGATCAGCGCCTGGAACTCGCCGGCGGTGTCGGCCGCGTAGGTGCGGGTGATGTCGCAGGCGTAGCCGCCGTGGCTGGCGCCCGCGTCGATCAGGAAGCTGCGCGCGGCGCGCGGCGGCACCGTGCCGCGGTCCATGTAGTGCAGCACCGCCGCGTGCTCGTCGAGGGCGACGATGTTGCCGTAGGGCAGGGTCTCGCTGTCCTGGCCCACGGCCTGGCAGTAGGCGAGGTGGATGCCGAACTCGCTCGCGCCGGCGCGGAACGCGCGCTCGGCCGTGCGGTGGCCGCGCACGCCGCGCGCGCTGGCCTCGCGCATCATCGCGATCTCGTACGGCGTCTTGAACGCGCGGTGGTACTCGAGGTACTGCACCACCGCGGGGGGATTGTCCGGCACGAAGCCGCCGAGCGCGGACTGCGGCTCGCCGAGGATCGCGCACCGCGCCGGGTCCGCCGGCAGGTGCGCCAGCGCCTCCTCCGGCTCGCGGATGACGACCACGTCGAAATGCGGCAGCCAGTAGCCCGAGGGTGCCTGCGGCACCACGTGCCAGTAGTCGCGCGGCTGCAGGTACACCAGCTTCGGCCTGGCGCCCGGCACGTACACCAGCCAGCTGCCGGGATTGCGGGTCAGCGGCACCCAGGCCTTGAACTGCGGGTTCACCGCATAGGGATAGTCGCGGTCGTCGAAGGCCTGGTAGTGCAGGGTGCCGCTGGGCACGACCAGCGCCTCGCGCCCGGCCTTGGCGAGCGCCGCGTCGGCGCGGCTTCGCACGGTGTCGAGGTGTTGCCGATATAAGATGGGCCACTCGGCGGTCGTCATGGGGACGTCCCTTTGGGAGCTACGCCAGATTCTGACGGATTCACCGGGGGATTCCAGTCGGACCTGCAGGATGCGCCGCTGAGGCCGCCGCATGGCGGGCCGACGGTGCCGCCGTGGGCGTGGAGCCTGCTCGCGTTGCTGCTGGGCCTGGCGCTGACCGCCTGGGCCGTGTCGCTGCAGCACCGGCGCGCGCTCGCGCAACGCCAGGCCGAGTTCTCGCAGGCCGCGCGCGAGGGCACCGAGGCGGTGGCCGCCGGCCTGCGCGCCTGCGGCCGCCTGCTGCGCGCGGTGCAGACCGTGTTCATCGCTTCCGACTCGGTGGACGCGGACGAATTCGCCCACCTGTACAGCAACCTGCGCCCGCGCGACGAGTTCCCGAGCCTGCAGGCCATCGCCTATTCACGGCGCGAGCCGGCGCCGGGCGGCGAGCGCTACGTCAGCGTGCTGGTCCAGCCCCTGGCGGGCAACGAGCGCGTGCTCGGCCTGGACATCGCTACCCAGCCGAACAACCTCGCGGCGGTGCACGCCTCGCGCGACGCGGACCGGGTGGCGATGTCGGGGCCGTTCCGGCTGGTGCAGTCGGGGCTGCCGGGGATGGACGGGCAGGGCGTGACGATGCGCCTGCCCGTGTACAGCCCGGGCACTCCGCCGCGCACGCCGGAAGCGCGGCGCGAGCGCATGGTCGGCTCGCTCGCGGCGTCCTTCCTGGTGCGCCGGCTCATCGCCGATGCGATCCCCGCCGACACGCTGCAACGCATGCGCGTGGTGGTGCTGGATGCGACCGACGCGGTGCCGGTGGCGCTGTACGACTCCGGCGGCCGCGGCGTCGGCGCGGCGATGGAGCAGGACATCGCGTTCGGAGGCCGCGTCTGGCGGCTGGCGATGCAGCCGCGCGCCGAAGCCGCCGCGGTGCCCTTCGAGTGGACGCAGTCCACGCTGTGGCCGGGCCTGATCGCGAGCGTGCTGTTCGCGCTGCTGGCGTGGTCGGTGGCCAACACCCGCCGCCGCGCGCTCGAGCTCGGCTGGCGCATGAGCCACCGCTTCCGCGAGAGCGAACAGCGCTTCCGCGCGCTCAACGACCTGCTGCCGGCACTGGTGCTGCTGGCGCGCCCGTCCGATGGCGTGGTCCTGTACGCGAACCTGGCGGCAAGCGCGCGGCTCGGCGAGGGCGTGGTCGGCGTGGCGCTGGACGCGCTGTTCGAGGACCCGGCCCTGCGCCGGCGCCTGCGCGAGGGCGACGGCGGGGCGCGCTGGGACAACGTCGAGGCGGTGCTGGTGTCGCTGGGCGGCGACCGTTTCTGGGTCTCGACCTCGATCGCGCGGGTGCGCGTCGGCGACCAGGATCGGATGCTGATGGTGGCCTCGGACATCTCCGAGCAGCGCCAGCTCACCGAGCTGCTGAGCTACCAGGCCAGCCACGACAACCTGACCGAGCTCTACAACCGCCGCGAGTTCGAGCGGCACGTGCGGCGCGCGCTGAAGTCGGCGGGCGGCGGCGGGCCGGCCAGCGCACTGCTGTACATCGACCTGGACCAGTTCAAGCTCATCAACGACACCTCGGGGCACCTGGCCGGCGACCAGCTGCTGAGCCAGCTCGCGGTGGTGATGTCGGAGCTGGTGGCGCCCGGCGACATGCTGGCGCGGCTCGGCGGCGACGAGTTCGGCGTGCTGATGCACGACGTGGACGTGGCCGCGGCGATGGACGCGGCCGAGCGCCTGCGCATGCGCATCGAGGGCCACATCTACGCCTGGGAGCAGCGCAGCTACACCATCAGCGCCAGCATCGGCGTGGTCATGCTCGACCAGCCGGGGCTGACCCTGCGCGAGGCGCTGGCGCAGGCCGATACCGCCTGCTACCTGGCCAAGGACCACGGCCGCAACCGCATCCACCTGTTCTCCGGCGACGACGCCGAGACCATCCGCCGCCGCGGCGAGATGGAGTGGGCCAACCGCCTGCGCTGGGCGATCGACGAGGAACGCCTGCTGCTCGACTACCAGGAGGTGCGGCCGCTGCGCGACGACGCCGGCGCCGAGCCGCACCTGGAGCTGCTGCTGCGGCTGCGCGACGAGGACGGCCGCGTGGTGGCGCCCGGCGCGTTCCTGCCCGCCGCCGAGCGCTACGGCCTGGTGCCGCAGCTCGACCGCTGGGTGATCGCGGAGGCGATCTCGCACTTCGACCGGCTGCACGCCAGCGGCGGCGTGCCGGGGCGCTGCTCGCTGAACCTGTCCGCGGCCACGCTCGAGGACGAAGGCCTGGCGGACTACGTGCTGGGGCTGATCCAGCGCCACGGCGTGGCCCCGTCGCGACTGTGCTTCGAGATCACCGAGACCGAGGCGGTGCGCAACCTGCCGCGCGCGGTGCGCTTCATCGAGCGCCTGCGCGGCTTCGGCTGCCTGGTCGCGCTCGACGACTTCGGCGCCGGCATGTCCTCGTTCGGCTACCTCAAGAACCTGCCGGTGGACGTGATCAAGATCGACGGCAGCTTCATCCGCGACATCGAGGCCGACCCGATGAGCCGTTCGATCGTGGACGCGATCACCGAGATCGGGCACCAGCGCGGGCTGGAGGTCGTGGCCGAATGGGTCGGCGACCTGCGCACCATCGAGATCCTGCAGTCGCTGCGGGTGGACTACGGGCAGGGCTTCGCGCTGCACCGGCCCGAGCCGGTGCTGTACCAGCGCGGCGCCCGCGCGCGCCGCTAGAGGAACAGCGAGATCGCGTCGTTGGCGAAGCGGCGGCCGAGCTCGGTCGGCACGACGCGTTCGCCGTCGCACTCGATCCAGCCGCGGGCCTGCGCCTCGGCCAGCTCGCGGGCGACGGCCTGGCGCGCCACGCCCGTGCGCGCCTCGAACGCGGACAGCGCGAAGCCCTCGTGCAGGCGCAGTGCGTTGAGCATGTAGTCGAACGGGCGCCGGGACGGCTCGAGGAACTCGTCGCCGCCGACGGCCTGCGGCGTGCCCGCGGCGGCAAGCCAGGCCGAGGGATGCTTCACCTTCCAGCGCCGCAGGATGGCCCCTTCGGCGGGCAGCGTCAGCTTGCCGTGGGCGCCCGCGCCGATGCCGAGGTAGTCGCCGAAGCGCCAGTAGTTGAGGTTGTGCGCGCACTGGCGGCCGGGACGCGCGTAGGCGCTGGTCTCGTACTGCGCGTAGCCGGCGTCGGCGAGCAGCGCCTGGCAGTGCTCCTGGATCTCGAACGCGGCGTCGTGGTCCGGGATGCCCTCCGGCGGGCGCACGGCGAACACCGTGTTCGGCTCGAGCGTGAGCTGGTAGTGCGAGACGTGGGTGGGCCCGAGCGCGATCGCGCGGCGCACGTCCTCCGCGGCCATGGCGAGGTCCTGCCCCGGCAGCGCGAACATCAGGTCGATGTTGAAGTCCTCGAAGCCGGCGTCGCGCGCCATCCGCACCGCGGCCTCGGCCTCGCGGCTGTCGTGGATGCGGCCGAGCCGCCGCAGGCAGCCGTCGTCGAAGCTCTGGATGCCGAAGCTGAGCCGGTTGACGCCCGCGGCGCGGTAGCCCTCGAAGCGGCCGTGCTCGGCGGTGCCGGGGTTGGTCTCCAGCGTGATTTCGGCGTCCGGAGCGAAACGCAGGCGCGCCGACGCGCGATCCAGGAAGCCGGCGATCGCCTCCGGCGGGAACAGCGACGGCGTGCCGCCGCCGAAGAACACGCTGTGCACGGTCCGGCCCCAGGCCAACGGCAGGTCGTGCTCGAGGTCGGCGACGAGCGCATCCACGTAGGCCGCGAACGGGGGCGCGCCGGCGCCGCGGTATTCGTGCGAGTTGAAGTCGCAGTACGGGCACTTGCGCACGCACCAGGGCAGGTGCACGTACAGCGACAGCGGCGGCAGGAGCAGGTCGGGCGCCATGGCGGCGGTCGGCGCGGCGCTCAGCGCGCGGGGCCGGCGGCCAGCTCGGGCAGCCGCAGGCGCAGCGCGGCCAGCGCGCGGCCGCGGTGGCTGATGGCGTTCTTGATCGCCGGGTCGAGCTCGGCCGCGGTCAGGGCGTTCTCGGGGTCGAGGAACACCGGGTCGTAGCCGAAGCCCATCGCCCCGCGCGGTTCGCGCAGGATCCGGCCCTCCCAGCTGCCCTCGGCGACGATCGGCCGCGGGTCGTCGGCCGAGCGCAGCAGCGCCACCGCGCAGTGGAAGCGCGCGGTGCGCGCCGCATCGGGCACGTCGCGCAAGGCGTCCAGCAGCTTGGCGATGTTGCGCGCGGCGTCGCCCCCGGGGCCGGCGTAGCGCGCCGAATAAAGGCCGGGCGCGCCGCCGAGCGCGTCCACGCACAGCCCGGAATCGTCGGCGAGCGCGGGCAGGCCGGTGGCCGCCGCCGCGTGCCGCGCCTTGATCAGCGCGTTCTCGATGAAGGTGTGCCCGGTCTCCTCGGCGTCGGCGATGCCGAATTCGGACTGCGCGCGCAGCACGTGGCCGGCGCCGGCGAGCAGTTCGCGCAGCTCCGCGAGCTTGCCCGCGTTGCCGCTGGCCAGCACGATCTCCATCGCTCAGCCGGCCAGCGCCGCCCGCTGCAGCGCGAACAGCGACTCGCAGCCCTGCGCCGCCAGCGCCAGCATCGCGTCGAGCTCGTCGCGGCGGAAGGCATGGCCCTCGGCCGTGCCCTGCAGCTCGATGAAGCCGCCGCCGTCGTTCATCACCACGTTCATGTCGGTGTCGCAGTCGCAGTCCTCGGCGTAGTCGAGGTCCAGCACCGGCACGCCGCGGTAGATGCCCACCGACACGGCCGCCACGGCGCCGAACACGGGCTCGCGGCCCGCGCGCGGCACGATCTCGCGGTGCGCCACCAGCCAGCGCACCGCGTCCACCAGCGCCACGTAGGCGCCGGTGATCGCGGCGGTCCGGGTGCCGCCGTCGGCCTGCAGCACGTCGCAGTCGAGGGTGATGGTGCGCTCGCCGAGCGCGGCGCGGTCCACGCAGGCGCGCAGCGATCGCCCGATCAGGCGCTGGATCTCCAGGGTGCGGCCGCCCTGCTTGCCGCGGGAGGCCTCGCGCTCGCCGCGGGTGTGGGTGGCGCGCGGCAGCATGCCGTACTCGGCGGTGACCCAGCCTTCGCCCTTGCCGCGCAGGAACGGCGGCACGCGGTTCTCGACGCTGGCCGTGCACAGCACCCGGGTGTCGCCGAAGGACACCAGCACCGAGCCCTCGGCGTGGCGGGTGTAGCCGCGGACGATCGACACCTCGCGCAGCTGCGCGGGGGAACGGCCGCTCGGGCGGGAGAATTCGGGCGTCGTGGGCATGCCAGGCTTCCGGCGGAGGCGGCGCGCGAGTTTAGCAGCCGGGCGGTCTGCGCCCCGTCCCGGCCGGCCCGGCGCGCCGCGGTGGCATACTGCCGCCCCGTGCCCTGCCGCGAGCCGCCCGCCGCATGATCCGTAGCATGACCGCCTTCGCCTCGGGCGAACGCGCCAGCCCCGGCGGCACGCTGGGCTGCGAGGTGCGCGCGGTGAACCACCGTTTCCTGGAAGTGGGCGTGCGCCTGCCCGACGAGCTGCGCGCGCTGGAGCCGGCCGTGCGCGAGCGCGTGGCCGCGCGCACCAGCCGCGGCAAGGTGGACGTGACCCTGCGCCTGCGCGCGCCGGAGAACGGCGAGGCGCTGGCGGTGGACGAGGCCGTGGTGGACCGGCTGGCCGCGCTCGCGCAGGCGCTGGACGCCAGGTTCCCCGCGCTGCGCACCGATTTCGCCGCCCTGCTGCAGCTGCCCGGCGTGCTCGCCGGCCGCTGCGCCGACCCGCAGGCGCTGCAGGCGGAGGCGCTGGCGCTGCTGGACGAGGTGCTGGACGCGTTCGTGGCCGCGCGCGAGCGCGAGGGGGCGGCGCTGGCCGCCGCCATCGCCGAGCGGGTGGAGGCGATCGAGCGCATCGCCGCCGACGTGCGCGGCATGCTGCCGGCGATCCGCGCCGGCCAGCGCCAGAAGCTCGAGGCACGCTTGGCCGAGCTGCCGCACCCGGCCGACCCGGGCCGGGTCGAGCAGGAGCTGGTGCTGTGGCTGCAGAAGCTCGACGTGGACGAAGAGCTCGACCGCCTCGGCAGCCACGTCGCCGAGCTGCGCCGCGTGCTCGCCGCCGACGGGCCGGTGGGGCGGCGCCTGGACTTCCTGCTGCAGGAGTTCAACCGCGAGGCCAACACGCTCGGCTCCAAGTCGGTGGACGCGCGCACCTCCGCCGCCTCGGTGGAGCTCAAGGTGCTGATCGACCAGGTGCGCGAGCAGGCGCAGAACATCGAATGACGACGATGCGCGGAACGCTCTTCATCGTGGCCGCGCCCTCGGGCGCCGGGAAGTCGAGCATCGTGAACGCGTGCCTGGCGCGCGACCCGAACATCCGGCTTTCCATCTCCTTCACCTCGCGCGCGCCGCGCCCCGGCGAGCGCCACGCCGAGCACTACAACTTCGTCAGCGCGGCCGAGTTCGAGCGCATGGTCGCCGCCGGCGACTTCTTCGAGTACGCGCGGGTGCACGGCGACTGGAAGGGCACGGCCCGGCAGTCGGTGGAGCCGCAACTGGCGGCCGGCCGCGACGTGCTGCTGGAGATCGACTGGCAGGGCGCGCGCCAGGTCCGCGAGCGCATCCCGGAGGCGGTGAGCGTGTTCATCCTGCCGCCCTCGCGCGAGGCCCTGGAGCAGCGCATGCGCGCCCGCGGACAGGACAGCGAGGAGGTCATCGCCCGGCGCCTGGCCGCCGCGCGCGAGGAGATGTCGCACTACGCCGAGTTCGACTACGTGATCGTGAACGAGGTGTTCGAGACGGCCGTGGAGGAAATGTGCGCTGTGTTCCGGGCCAGCCGCCTGCGGCGGGCCGAGCAGGAGGCCCGCCATGCCGGCCTGATCCGGGCCTTGCTGGCCCCCGAGGACGGCGCAAGCGGTTGATTTTCCAAGGGGATGCTTGCGGCAGGCGGCCGCTTCCCCTAGAATCCGCGATCCCCTCGCTTCCATACGGCCGGCCGAGCGCCGCCGGGAGACCCATGGCCCGCATCACCGTCGAAGACTGCCTGCAGGTGGTCGAGAACCGCTTCGAGCTCGTCATGATGGCCGCCAAGCGCGCGCGCCAGCTCGCCAACGGCGTCGACCCGCGGATCGACAACACCGAAGCCAACGACAAGCCCACCGTCCTCGCCCTGCGCGAGATCGCGGCGCGCCAGATCGACGCCGAGTACATCGACGCCGTCGAGAAGGCCGAGCGCGAGCGCAAGGAGCGCGAGGCCCTGGAGTGGGCCGCGGCCGAGGTGGTCGCCGACGACGACATGTCGAAGAACGACGACTGACGCTCGCGATCCAGGCCCTCGACCGATCCAGCAGCGGCCCCGGAAACGGGGCCGTTCGCGTTTCCGGCCGCCGCGAGGCTGGCCGGATCCCTATTCCCCATTCCCCATTCCCGCCTTAGGCTGGTCCCATGCCGGCCGATCCCGCCCACGCCGACCACGCCGCCGCCCCCGCGCCCGACGCGGTGCCGGACTACGTGCGCACGCTCGAGCAGGCCGCGGGCTACCTGGGCGAGGACGAGCGGGCCACCCTGCGCCGGGCCTGGGCCATCGGCGCCGCCGCCCACGCCGGGCAGAACCGCCGTTCCGGCGAGCCCTACATCACCCACCCGGTGGCCGTGGCCACGGCCCTGGCCGAGCAGCACGTGGACGTGGAGACGCTGGTCGCGGCGATCCTGCACGACACGCTGGAGGACACCCCGCTGTCGCGCGAGAGCATCGCCGGCGAGTTCGGCGAGACGGTGGCGGAGCTGGTGGACGGCGTCACCAAGCTGGACAAGCTGCGCTTCGCCGACCGCCAGGAGGCGGCGGCCGAGAGCTTCCGCAAGATGCTGCTGGCGATGGCGCGCGACCTGCGCGTCATCATGATCAAGCTCGCCGACCGGCTGCACAACATGCGCACGCTCGGCGCGCAGACGCCCGAGGCGCGCATGCGCATCGCGCGCGAGACCCTGGAGATCTACGCGCCGATCGCGCAGCGCCTGGGCATGAACCTGGTCAAGGCCGAGCTGCAGGACCTCGGCTTCCGCGCGCTGCATCCGTGGCGGCACGCGGTGCTGGAGAAGCGCATCCGCACCCAGCCGCTGGTGCGGCGCGAGGCGCTGGCCAAGATCGAGGCGCAGCTGGCGCAGCGGCTCACGCTCGAAGGGCTGGAATACCGGCTCGTGGGCCGGGTGAAGTCGCCCTGGAGCATCTATTCGAAGATGCGCGCCGAGGGCAAGACCTTCGACCAGGTGATGGACGTGTTCGGGTTCCGCATCGTGGTCGGGTCGGTGCCCGACTGCTACCACGCGCTGGGCGTGGTGCACTCGGTGTTCAAGCCGCTGGACGGGCGCTTCCGCGACTTCATCGCCATCCCCAAGGCCAACGGCTACCAGTCGCTGCACACGGTGCTGTTCGGGCCCTACGGCTCGCCGATCGAGGTGCAGATCCGCACCCGCGAGATGGACCTGATCGCCGAGCGCGGCATCGCCGCGCACTGGATGTACAAGCACGGCGGCAGCGCCAACAGCGCGCACAGCCGCGCCCACTCCTGGATCACCGGCCTGCTCGAGAGCCAGAGCGGCACCCGCTCCTCGCTCGAATTCCTCGAGAACGTGAAGGTCGACCTGTTCCCGGACGAGGTCTACCTGTTCACGCCCAAGGGCGACATCCTCGCGCTGCCGCGCAACTCGACCGCGCTCGACTTCGCCTATGCGGTGCACACCGACGTCGGCAACCACGCGGTGGCGGCGCGCGTGGACAAGAAGCTGGTGCCGCTGCGCACCAAGCTGGCCAGCGGGCAGAAGGTCGAGGTCATCACCGCGAAGTCGGCGGCGCCGCAGCCGCAGTGGCTGGAGTTCGTGGTCACCGGCAAGGCGCGCACCGCCATCCGCCACCAGCTCAAGCAGCTCGAGCACGAGGACGCGGTGCAGCTCGGCCACCGCATGCTGGACCGCGCGCTGGAGCGGCTGGGCACCTCGCTCGACCGGCTGCCGGCCGCGGGCCTGGACGCCTACCTCGCCGAGAACCGCTACCCGCGCCTGGAGGCGCTGCTGGCCGAGATCGCGCTCGGCAACCGCATGCCGGCGCAGGTGGCGCGCGCGCTGGCGCGGCCGCAGGGGCCGGCGGGCGAGGGCGGCGAGGCGCCGCCGGCGGCGCCCGAGGACGTGGCCGGCGGGCAGGTGCCGGGCGACCGGATCCTGATCACCGGCAACGAACGCGGCGTGATCACCTTCGCCAACTGCTGCCTGCCGATCCCGGGCGACGAGATCATGGGCTACCACACCACCGGCAAGGGCATCGTCGTGCACCGGCTGGACTGCCCGAACGTCGCCGACTACCGCAAGTCGCCCGAGCGCTGGGTCGCCATCGGCTGGGACCGCAACGTCTCGGGCGATTTCCACAGCGCGCTGTCGGTGGAGGTGGAGAACCGGCCGGGCGTGCTGGCCCAGGTGGCCGCGGCGATCGCCCAGGCCGATTCCAACATCGACGGGGTGGAATACATGGAGCGCGACAGCAACGTGGCCTCGATCCGCTTCGCCATCGAGGTGCGCGACCGCAAGCACATCGCCGAGGTGATCCGGCGCGTGCGCCGGCTGGGCGTGGTCCACGGCGTGCAACGGCTGTAAGATCGCCGCATGCCCAGGCAAGCCATCCATACCGACAACGCGCCCGCCGCCATCGGCCCGTACTCCCAGGCCACGCGCGCCGGCGATACCGTCTACTTCTCCGGCCAGGTCCCGATCGACCCGGCCACCGGCGAGCTCGTCGCCGGCGACATCACCGCGCAGGCACGGCGCGCGTTCGACAACCTCGCCGCGGTCTGCGCCGCGGCCGGCGGTTCGTTCGACGACATCGTCCGCGTCGGCCTCTACCTCACCGACCTCGGGCAGTTCGCGCAGGTCAACGCGGTGATGGCGGAATACTTCAAGGCGCCGTACCCGGCGCGCTCGACCATCGGCGTGGCCGCGCTGCCCAGGGGCGCCGCGTTCGAAGTCGACGCGGTGATGGTCCTGCGCTGACCCCGGCGGTGGCGCGCGGCGGCCGCCAGCGGGCAGCAGCGCCATCCCTCGCCGCGGCGGGCGCCGCCCCCGTGTCCTCGCTGCCGGGCGTCGGCCCGCGCATGGCGGAGAAGCTCGCGGCGCGCGGCCTGCTCGACGTGCAGGACCTCTGGCTGCTGCTGCCGCGGCAGTACGAGGACCGCACCCGGCTCACGCCGATCCACGACCTGCAGCCCGGCGTCGCCGCACAGGTGGAAGGCACCGTGGCCGCGGTCGAGCGCGGCTTCCGCTACCGGCCCTCGTTGCGCGTCGCCATCGTGGACGACTCGCGCGCGACGCTGGTCCTGCGCTTCTTCCACTTCCGCGCGGCGCAGGCCGCGCAGTTCGCGCCCGGTGCGCGCATCCGCTGCTACGGCATCGCGCGCCCCGGCGCGCACGGCCTGGAGATGGTGCATCCGAGCTACCGCCTGTTCCCGCGCGAAGGCGAGGCCGCCGGCGCCGAACCGCTGGACCAGCGCCTGTCGCCCGCCTACCCCGCCATCGAGGGCGTGGGCCCGGCGACGGTGCGGCGGCTGGTCGGCCTGGCGCTGGACCGGCTGCCCGGCGACGCCGAGCTCGAGCTGCTGCCGCGGGACGTGCTCGCCGCGCTCGGCCTGCCGTCGCTGCGCGACGCGCTGCTGGCGGTGCACCGGCCGGCGCGCGACGCCGACGTCGCCGCGCTGCTCGAAGGCCGATCGCCCGCGCAGCGCCGGCTCGCGCTGGAGGAAATGCTGGCCCACCACCTGAGCCTGCGCCGGCAGCGCATCGCCCTGCAGCGCCATGCCGCGCCCGCGCTCGCCGCACCGGTACCGCTGGTGGACCGGCTGCGCGCGTCGCTGCCGTTCCGGCTCACCGGCGCGCAGGCGCGCGTGTTCGAGCAGGTGCGCGCCGACCTCGCGCGGCCCACGCCGATGCTGCGGCTGGTGCAGGGCGACGTGGGCAGCGGCAAGACCGTGGTCGCCGCGCTCGCCGCGTTGGTCGCCATCGGCCACGGCCGCCAGGCCGCGCTGATGGCGCCGACCGAACTGCTCGCCGAGCAGCACCTGGCGAACCTGCGCGCCTGGCTGGAGCCGCTGGGGGTGCGCGTGGCCTGGCTCGCCGGCAAGGTCGCAGGCCGCGCCCGCACCGAAACCCTGGCGCAGATCGCCGACGGCCGCGCGCAGCTGGTGGTCGGCACGCACGCGCTGATGCAGGAGGGCGTGGCGTTCCACGACCTTGCGCTGGCGATCGTGGACGAGCAGCACCGCTTCGGCGTGCACCAGCGCCTCGCGCTGCGCGACAAGGGCGCCACCGGCGAGGGCGTGCCGCACCAGCTGGTGATGACCGCGACGCCGATCCCGCGCACGCTGGCGATGAGCGCCTACGCCGACCTCGACGTGTCCGCCATCGACGAACTGCCGCCGGGGCGCACGCCGGTGACCACGATCGCCCTGTCCGCCGAGCGCCGGCCCGAGCTGGTCGAGCGCATCAGCAAAGCCTGCGCCGAAGGTCGGCAGGCCTACTGGGTGTGCACGATCATCGACGAGTCGGACGAAGTGGTGGCGCAGGCCGCGCAGTCCACCTTCGAGGCCCTGCAGGCGGCGCTGCCCGGCGTGCGGGTGGGGCTGGTCCACGGTCGGATGAAGGCGGCCGAGAAGCAGGCCACCATGCGCGCGTTCAAGGACGGTGCGCTGGGCCTGCTGGTGGCGACCACGGTGATCGAGGTGGGCGTGGACGTACCCAACGCCTCGCTGATGGTGATCGAGAATGCCGAGCGCCTCGGCCTGGCCCAGCTGCACCAGCTGCGCGGGCGGGTGGGGCGCGGCAGCGCGGCGTCGAGCTGCGTGCTGTTGTACCAGCCGCCGCTGTCGGCGATGGCACGCGAGCGGCTGGACACGCTGCGGCAGACCAGCGACGGCTTCGCCATCGCCGAAAAGGATTTGCAGCTGCGCGGCCCCGGCGAACTGCTGGGCACCCGCCAGACCGGCGTCGCCGCGTTCCGCATGGCCGACCTGGCGCGCGATGCCGACCTGCTGCCGCGCGTGCATGCGCTGGCCGACCGCCTGCTGCAGGACCAGCCGGCGATGGCCGATCGCATCGTGGCGCGCTGGGTGGGTAGCGCGGCGCGTTACGCCGCGGCCTGAGCGTCAGCCCTTGCCGAACTGGTCCAGCGGCAGCTTCAGGTAGCGCACCCCGTTGGCTTCCGGCTCCGGCAGCGCGCCGGCGCGGAGGTTCACCTGCACCGCCGGCAGCAGCAGCGCCGGCATCGCCAGCGTGGCGTCGCGCGCTTCGCGCAGGGCCACGAACTCGGCCTCGGACACGCCGTCGCGCACGTGGATGTTCGCCCGCCTCTGTTCCGCGAGCGTGGTCTCGCACGCGACGGCGCGCCCGTTCGGGCCGTAGTCGTGGCAGACGAAGGCGCGGGTGGCGCCGGGCAGGGCGAACAGCTGCTGGATCGACCGGTACAGCGTCGCCGCATCGCCGCCCGGGAAATCGCAGCGCGCGGTGCCGCCGTCGGGCATGAACAGCGAGTCGCCCACGAACAGCGCATCGCCGACGAGGTAGGCGCAGCTGTCGCTGGTGTGGCCCGGCACGGCGATCACCCGTGCGTCCAGCGCGCCGATGCGGAAGGCCTCGCCGTCCTCGAACAGGTGGTCGAACTGCGAGCCGTCGATCGGGAAATGCTCGCCCAGGTTGAAGATCGGGCGGAACGTCTTCTGCACGCTGCGGATGCCGGCACCGATGGCCAGCGTGGCATCCGGCCAGTGGTGGCTCTTCAGCCAGTGCGCGGCGCTGAGGTGGTCGGCGTGGGCGTGCGTTTCCAGCAGCCAGCGGACCGCCAGGCCCTCATGGGCGACATGGTCGACGAGGGCGCGTGCCGACGCGGTCGAGGTGCGGGCGGCGCTGGCGTCGAAGTCCAGCACGGCGTCGATCACGGCCGCCTCCTGCGAGGCGGGATCCCGCACCACGTAGCTCCAGGTGTTGCTGGGCGCGTGGAAGAACGGGGTGACGACGGGGCGGTGGGCATGGTCAGGCCGCGCAGGCGGGCGCGATGCCGCAGTAGACGTCGTGCAGCACGCCGAGGATGCGCTGGGCCGGGCCGTCCGCCAGCCGGTAGTAGATCGTCTGCGCCTCGCGCCGGGTGGTCACCAGGCCGTCCGCGCGCAGCACCGCGAGGTGCTGGGACAGCGCCGACTGGCTCAGCTCCACCTTGGCGTTGAGTTCGCCCACCGAGCGCTCCCCCTCCACCAGCAGGCAGAGCAGCATCAGGCGCTTGTCGTTGGCCAACGCGCGCAGCAGTTGCGCCGCGTCGGCGGCATGGGCGCGCATGGCCTCCGGGTCCATCGCCAGCGGCGGTGCCGGTGGGGTTGCGGTCGTGCGGCGGGGCTTGCTCATGGGGGTGTTCGCGGGGGAAGTGACAGGGCGCCCCGGTGGAGGGCGCATGGTACAGGCATGGGCTTGATTTTATATCAGTTGACACTAATATAAGCAACGTCTAAATTATTGGTGTTGCCGAATCGGTCGGCGGAGGGGAGCACAGATGGCCAGGATCGTCGTGGTGGGTGCGGGGCTGGGCGGGATGAGCGCGGCGTACGAGCTGCGCGAGACGCTCGGGAAAGGGCACGAGATCGTGCTGGTGGGCAAGGGCGAGTTGTTCAGCTTCACGCCCTCCAACCCCTGGCTGGCCGTGGGCTGGCGCAAGCCGGACGAGATCACCCTGCCCGTGGCCGAGCATGTCGGCAAGCACGGCATCCGCTACGACGGTAGCGGCGTGGCGCAGATCGACGCGGCGGGCGACGCGGTGGTGACCGGGACGGGGGAGCGCATCCCCTATGACTACCTGCTGATCTGCACCGGCCCGAAGCTGGCGTTCGAGGAAGTACCCGGCACCGGCCCGGACGGCGGCTTCACCCAGTCGGTGTGCACCACGCCGCACGCCGAGCATGCCTGGCAGGCCTACCAGGAATTCCTGAAGAATCCCGGTCCTGTCGTGATCGGTGCAGTGCAGGGCGCCAGCTGTTTCGGGCCTGCCTACGAATTCGCGATGATTGTCGATGCCGACCTGCGCAAGCGCAAGCTGCGCGACAAGGTGCCGATCACCTTCGTCACCAGCGAGCCGTACATCGGCCACATGGGCTTGGGTGGTGTGGGCGACTCCAAAGGCCTGATGGAATCGGAGATGCGCCAGCGCCACATCAAGTGGATCGAGAATGCCAAGGTCGCCGAGGTGCGCGAAGGCGAGATGACCGTGGTGCCACACGACGCCAAGGGCCAGCCGCTGGAACCGCAGGTGGTGCCGTTCAAGTTCTCGATGCTGCTGCCGGCGTTCAAGGGCGTGGAGGCGGTGGCCGCGGTCGAGGGCCTGTGCAACCCGCGCGGCTTCGTGCTCGTGGACAAGCACCAGCGCAGCCCGAAGTTCCCGAAGATCTTCTCGGCCGGCGTGTGCGTGGCGATCCCGCCGGTGGAAGCGACCCCGGTGCCCACCGGCGCGCCGAAGACCGGCTTCATGATCGAGTCGATGGTCACCACCATCGTGCGCAACATCCAGGCCGAACTGAAGGGCGAAACGCCCGACTTCGAGGGCACCTGGAACGCCGTGTGCCTGGCCGACATGGGCGACACCGGCGCGGCCTTCGTGGCGCTGCCGCAGATCCCGCCGCGCAACGTCACCTGGACCAAGATCGGCAAGTGGGTGCACCTGGCCAAGATCGGCTTCGAGAAGTACTTCCTCTACAAGATGCGCAACGGCACCAGCGAGCCGGTTTACGAGAAGCACATCCTCAGCCTGCTCGGCATCGAGCGGTTGAAGGACGTGAAGCGCTCGTCCTGACCGTCGCGTCCGCGCCTTTCTGTCCGACCCCGGGCGCGCAGCCCGCGCCCATCCATCCCCAAGCATTCGCAAGGAGACACCCCCCATGAACCTCGACCGTGCCGTGATGGCCTTCGCCGGCGTGATGATCCTGATCAGCGTGCTGCTGGTGTATTTCGTCTCGCCGTGGTGGCTGCTGTTCACCGCGTTCATCGGCCTCAACATGCTGCAGGCCAGCTTCACCGGCTTCTGCCCGGCGGCGATGATCTTCAAGAAGCTCGGCGTGCGCGGAGGCGGCTGTGCGTTCCAGTAAATCGCTGCTGCCGTCGCTGCTGGCATTGGCGCTGGCCGCCTGCGGCGGCGAGAAACCGGTCGCCACCCCCGGGCTACCGGCCAATCTGGCTACCTTCAAGGTGGAGGCCGGGCAGAGCCTGCCCGGCCGCGCCTGGGACGGCGTGGTCGAGGCGGTGCGCCGCGCCGACCTCGCCGCGCAGACCGCCGGCCGCGTGCAGGCGGTGCTGGTGGACGTGAACCAGCCGGTCAAGGCCGGCGACGTGCTGCTGCGGATCACCGCGGTGGAACAGGAGGCCGGCGTCAACCTGGCGCGCGCCCAGCTGCGCGCGGCCGAGGCGAATGCCGCCGAGGCCGAGCAGAACTACCGCCGTTTCGCCGCGCTGGCCGATGCGCAGTACGTGTCGAAAGCGCAGATCGACCAGGCCCGCGCCGCGCGCGATGCCGCGGTGGCTGCCCGCAACGCCGCCGCCGCCGCGCTGGCGCAGGCCAGCCAGCAGGCCGCCTACACCGTGGTGCGCGCGCCCTATGCGGGCGTGGTGGCGCGCCGCGACGTGGAGCCGGGCGAGACCGTCGCTCCGGGCATGCCGCTGATGAGCGTGTACGCGCCGGATGCGCTGCGCATCGAAGTGGCGGTGCCGCAGAGCCGCGCGGAGGCGATCCGCCGCGATCCGGCCGCCACCGTCACCCTGGCCGACGGGCGCCGCGTCACGCCGACCAGCGTGGTGGTCTTCCCGGCCGCCGATCCGCTCAGCCACAGCGTCAATGTGCGCGTGAACCTGCCGACGCTGGATCCGCCGGTCGCGCCCGGCACCACCGCCAAGGTGGTATTCGCCGCGGATGCCGCCGGCGCCGCCGAGGCCGCCGCCGCGATCCGCATCCCGGCCGTCAGTATCGTCCAGCGCGGCGAGCTGACCGGCGCCTACGTGGTGCAGGACGGCCGCCTGCTGCTGCGCCAGCTGCGCCTGGGGGCGCGCGTCGGCGACAGCGTGGAAGTGATCTCCGGCCTGAAGGCGGGCGACGTGGTGGTGCGCGACCCGGTCGCCGCGTTGCAGGCGCTGGCCGCCCAGCGCAAGGCGGGAGGTAGCCGTGACTGAGCGCGCGCGCATGGGTATCTCCGGGCGGCTGGCCGCGGCCTTCCAGAACAATCCGCTGACCCCGATCCTGGCGGTCATGGGGCTGTTGCTGGGCCTGCTGGCGGTGGCCATCACCCCGCGCGAGGAAGAGCCGCAGATCGACGTGACGATGGCCAACGTCATCGTCCCGTTCGACGGCGCCAGCAGCCGTGACGTCGAGCAATGGGTGGCCACGCCGCTGGAGCAGAAGTTGTCCGAGGTCGAGGGCGTCAAGCACGTCTATTCGATCAGTCGGCCCGGCATGGCCGTGCTGACGGTGGAGTTCGAGGTCGGCGTGCCGCGCCAGCAGGCGTTGGTGCGCTTGTACAACCAGGTATTCTCGAACGCCGATTTCCTGCCGCAGCGGGCCGGGGTCGGCCAGCCGATCGTCAAGCCCAAGGGCATCGATGATGTGCCGGTGATGGCGCTCACCCTGTGGAGCGACGACCCGCAGACCGACGCCACCCGGCTGGCGGAGGTCGCGCACACGCTGGAGGCCGAACTCAAGCGCATCCCCGGCACCCGCGACATCTACACCATCGGCGCGCCCGACCGCAGCGTGCTGGTGACCCTGGACGCGGCCAAGCTCGCCGCCTACGGCATGGGTGCCAACGACCTCGCGCAGGCGCTGCAGGCGGCCAACCTGGTGCACCAGGCCGGCGAGCGCGTGGATGCGGCGCAGGGCGCGGTGCCGGTGACCGCCGGTCGCTATCTGGCCAATGCTGACGACGTCGCCAACCTGGTGATCGGCAGTCGCGACGGCAAGCCGATCCTGCTCTCCGACGTGGCCAGCATCGAGCTGCGCGGTGACCTCGCCACCCGCTATGTCTGGTACGGCGCGCCGCCCGGGCGCGCCGGCCCGCAGGCCGGCACTGCGCCCGCGGTCACCATTGCCATTGCCAAGAAGCCCGGCAGCAACGCCAGCGACATCACCAACGCGGTCGCGCAGCGCCTGCAGCAGCTCAAGGGTGAGCTGATCCCGGCCGGCGTGCACGTCAGCGTGACCCGCGACTACGGCGCGACCGCCAGCGACAAGGCGCAGAAGCTGATCCAGAAGCTGGTGTTCGCCACCGGCAGCGTGGTGCTGCTGGTGCTGTTCGCGCTCGGCTGGCGCGAGGCCATCGTGGTCGGCGCCGCGGTCATCCTGACCCTGGCGGTGACCCTGTTCGCCTCCAAGGTCATGGGCTTCACCCTGAACCGGGTGTCGCTGTTCGCGCTGATCTTCTCGATCGGCATCTTGGTGGACGATGCCATCGTGGTGGTGGAGAACATCCATCGGCACATGGCGCGCGACGGCAAGTCGCTATTCGAGGCGATCCCGCCGGCGGTGGACGAAGTCGGCGGCCCGACCATCCTGGCCACCTTCACCGTGATCGCGGCGCTGATGCCGATGGCGTTCGTCACCGGGCTGATGGGCCCGTACATGCGCCCGATCCCGATCAACGCCTCGGTCGGCATGCTGCTGTCGCTGGCGATCGCGCTGATCGTCACCCCGTGGCTGTCGCTGAAGCTGCTGGCCCGCCACGGGCATGCCGCCGAGACCGACCACGACCATGAGGAAAAGCAGGCCGGCTGGCTGCACCGTCTGTTCGAACGCGTGATGTCGCCGTTCCTGCGTGGCGAGCGCGCCGGTCGCCGACGCGGGCTGCTGTTCGCTTCGATGGCCGGCCTGGTGCTGCTCGCCTCTTCGCTGGCGGTGTTCAAGCTGGTGATCCTGAAGATGCTGCCGTTCGACAACAAGTCGGAAGTGCAGATCGTGGTGGACATGCCCGAGGGCAGCACCCTGGAGCAGACCAACGCGCTGCTGGCCGAGCTGGCGGCGGCGGTGGACACCGTGCCCGAGGTGCTGGACTACCAGGCCTATGCCGGCACCGCCGCGCCGATCAACTTCAACGGGCTGGTGCGGCAGTACTTCCTGCGCAGTGGCAGCAACGTGGGCGACCTGCAGGTGAACCTGGTGGATAAGCACCACCGCAAGCGCCAGAGCCACGAGATCGCGCTGGCGATGCGGCCGATGCTGGCCAAGCTGGGCGAGAAGTACGGGGCCTCGGTGAAGGTGGTGGAAGTGCCGCCGGGGCCGCCGGTGTTGTCGCCGCTGGTGGCCGAGGTGTACGGGCCGGACTACGCCGGCCAGCGCAAGGTCGCGCTGGCGCTGGCGAAGGAGCGCTTCGCCACCACCGACGGCATCGTGGACATCGATACCACGGTGGAAGCCGACGCCCCGCGCGAGCAGATCGTGGTGGACCGCGAGCGCGCCGCGCGCCTGGGCGTGCCGCAATCGGCGATTGCGGATGCGATCGCGATGGGCGTGTCCGGGCTGGATGCCACCTACGTGCACGACGGCGCCTCGAAGTACCCGCGCCCGGTACGGTTGCGCCTGCCGGCGCAGGACCAGGCGGCGCTGTCCTCGCTGCTGGCGCTGAAAGTGCGCAGTGCGCGGGGCCAGCTGGTGCCGCTGTCGGAGCTGGTGCGGGTGGAGAAGGCGCGCTGGGACGGTGCCATCTACCACAAGGACGGCCTGCCGGTGGTGTATGTCACCGCGGACGAGGCCGGCAAGCTGGACAGCCCGCTGTACGGCATGTTCGGCATCGTCAGCCAGCTCGATCGGGACAAGGTGGATGGCCAGACGCTGGCGCAGACCTTCATCGCGCAGCCGACCGATACCAGCAGCTATGCGGTGAAGTGGGACGGCGAGTGGCAGATCACCTACGAGACCTTCCGTGACATGGGCATCGCTTACGCGGCCGGGATGGTGCTGATCTACCTGCTGGTGGTGGCGCAGTTCCGCAGTTATCTGGTGCCGCTGGTGATCATGGCGCCCATCCCGCTGACCATCATCGGGGTGATGCCGGGGCATGCGCTACTGGGCAAGCAGTTCACCGCCACCAGCATGATCGGCATGATCGCGCTGGCCGGCATCATCGTGCGCAATTCGATCCTGCTGGTGGACTTCATCAACCAGGAGACCGAGCGAGGCGTGCCGCTGGTGGACGCGGTGATCGACGCCTGCGCGGTGCGCGCCAAGCCCATCGTGCTGACCGGCGTGGCGGCGATGCTGGGCGCGTTCTTCATCCTGGACGATCCGATCTTCAACGGGCTGGCGATCTCGCTGATCTTCGGCATCTTCGTCAGCACCCTGCTCACGCTGGTGGTGATCCCGCTGCTGTACTACGTCCTGCGCAAGCACGAGCTGGCCAAGGCGGCGCGCGCTTGAACCACCGGGCGCGGCTCCCGTGCCACCGGGGGCCGCGCCGCGACGACCACGAAGGCATACGCGAACAGGAGGCAAGGCATGAGCGAAGGCGAAGGCACCGGCGACGGTATCCGCCTGCTGCTGGAACAGGAAGGCCCGTACGCGTTCCGGATCAGTTTCGAAGGCACCGGCCTGGAGGCGCTGCACAGCGACGAGTCCGCGCCGCTGGGCGGCGGCGCCGGCCCCAATCCCTCGCATCTGTTGCTGGCGGGCATAGCCAACTGCCTGTCGGCCAGCCTGCTGTTCGCGTTGCGCAAGTTCAAGAACGCACCCGGCCCGATCCGCACCGAGATCGTCGGCCGCAAGGCGCGCAACGCGGCCGGGCGCTGGCGCATCCCGCAGGCGACGGTGACTATCCACCTGTCCGATGCCGCCGCCGGGATGGAGCATTTCGACCGTGTGCTGGCGCAGTTCGAGCAGTTTTGCATCGTCACCCAGAGCGTGCGCGAGGGCATGCAGGTGGACGTGAAGGTGGTGGATGCCGACGGCGCGGAGTTCGTTCCCGGTAACTGATGCGAGTTGCACAAGCGGTGCGAGGAGAGGGCGATGATGGATGACGGGGGCGCCCCGACGCTGGCAAAGCCGGTGCATACGGTGGGACGGGCGATCCGCCTGCTGGAGCGCGCCGGGCTGATGGTGATCCTGGCTGCCACCCTGGTGGCGATGGTGGCCGAGGTTCTGCACATGCTCGGCAAGGGCAAGGTGGACATCCCCGACCTGCTCCTGCTGTTCATGTACCTGGAGATGGTGGCCCTGGTCGGGATGTACTGGAGCAAGGGCAAGATGTCGGTGCGCATGCCCTTGTACATCGCCATGGTCGGCGTGGCCCGGCACATGATGACCGACACCTCGCTGGCCGCGCCGTGGTCGCTGCTGGCCGGCGCCGGCGCCATCCTGGTGCTCGCGGTGGCCGTGCTGGTGGTGCGCTACGGGCATACCCGCTATCCGTACGGTGTCGGAGAGGATCTGTAGGGCGGACAAGAGGCCATCGATCCGGTAGTGGCGCATGCGGCAAGCCTGGCTGGCATGCGCATGGAGGCACGTATGAACGATCCCGCATCCCTGCTCATCGCCTGCCCGGCCTGCAACGCGCTCAACCGCGTGCCGCAGGCGCGGCTGGCGGAACATCCCAAGTGCGGCAAATGTGGTGCGGCGCTGTTCGCCGGCAAGCCGGTGGCGCTGGACGCCGCCGGTTTCGAAGCACACGCCATGCGCGCCGGGTTGCCGGTGCTGGTCGATTTCTGGGCGCCGTGGTGCGGCCCGTGCCGGATGATGGCGCCGCAGTTCGAGGCCGCGGCGGCGCAGCTGGAGCCGCAGGCCAGGCTGGCGAAGGTGGACACCGAGGCGCAGCCCGCGCTGGGCGCGCGCTTCGGCATCCGCAGCATTCCCACCCTGGTGCTGCTGCGCGGCGGGCGCGAGCTTGCGCGACAATCCGGGGCGATGGGCGCGGCCGACATCGTGCGCTGGACACGCCAGCATCTTTGACGCGAGGAACGCAGCGTGAGCAAGTCCTATCCCGATCTGATCGATGATCTGAATGCCGCGATCGCGCGCCTGCGCGCGGGAGCACCCGAGCCGATGCGCGGCTTTTCCATGCTGGCGCGCGAGGCGCTCAAGCCCGGCGCGCTGGACGTGAAGACCAAGGAGCTGATCGCGATGGGGATTGCCATCGCCACCCGCTGCGACGGCTGCATCGGCTTCCACGCCAAGGCCGCGATCAAAGCCGGCGCCAGCCGCGAGGAGCTGCTGGAGACCCTGTCGATGGCGATCTACATGGGCGCAGGCCCGGCGATGATCTATGCGGCCGAGGCGCTGCGCGCCTTCGACGAGCTTTCCACCCGGCAGGAGGCCGAGGCATGAGGCTGCAAGCGATCCTGGGCGTGTTGCTGCTGGTGGCCGTGGCCGGCGGCTGCGCGCATGCGCCGCCGCCGGCGGTGACCGAAGTCCAGCTGCACGAGCCGCTACCGGGGCTGTACACCTCCGGCCAGCCGGCGCCGGGCGACTGGCGCGTGCTGAAGGCGCGCGGGGTGCGCACGGTGGTGGACCTGCGCCTGCCCGGTGAGTTGAAGGGGCGCGACGAGGCGGCCGAGGTGCGTGCCGCCGGATTGCGCTACGTCAACCTCCCGGTGGACGGCGGCAAGGGCCTGACCGAGGCCAATGCGCGCGCCCTGCACGCGGTGCTGGCGCCGGCCCATGGCGGCGTGCTGGTGCACTGTTCCAGCGGCAACCGCGCCGGTGCCCTGCTGGCGCTGGAGCAGGCGCGTTTCGATGGGCTCGCGCCCGCGCGCGCGCTGCAGCTGGGCGAGCAGGCCGGCGTCACCGGCCTGCGCGGGACGCTGCGCGAGAGGCTGGGGCTGGACGCGGCGGAGGCGAAATGAATCCGCGCATCACCGTCGTCGGTGCCGGCTTTGCCGGATTGACTGCGCTGCGCACCCTGCGCCGGCATGCCCCGCAGGCGGAGCTGACCTTGGTCGCGCCGCGCGCCGAGCTGCACTACCTGCCGGGCAGCATCTGGCTGCCGGCCGGCATCCGCCGGCGCGAGGACCTGGTGGTGCCGCTGGACAACTTCCTCGCGCGTCAGCGCATCCGCTTCCACCAGGCGCATGCCACCGGCTTGTCGGAGGATGCGCGGGTGCTGCGCACCGATGCCGGCGAGGTGGCCAACGACGGCCTCATCCTCGCCACCGGCGCGCGCTTCCTGCGCAAGCTGCCGGGGATCGAGCACGCGATCATCCCGTGCGACGGCATCGCCGCCGGCGAAGCCATCCGCGATCGCCTGGCCGCGCTGGACGGCGGCACCCTGTGCTTCGGCTTCGGCGCCAATCCGAACGAGCCGGTCGCCATGCGCGGCGGCCCGGTGTTCGAATTCGCATTCGGCATCGATACCCTGCTGCGCAGGCAGCGCCGTCGCGAGCGTTTCCGGCTGGTGTTCTTCAGCCCATCCGACAAGCCCGGGCAGCGGCTGGGCGAGAAGGCGGTGGGCATGATCCTGGCCGAGATGCGCAAGCGCGGCATCGACACCGTGCTGGGCGAAAAGCCGGTGCGCTTCGAGGTCGATGCGGTGCAGTTGGAGCGCACTCGCCTCGACAGCGCGATGACCCTGTTCATGCCTGGGCTGACCGGCCAGGCATGGCTGGACGCCACCGCACTGCCGCGCTCGCCGGGCGGGTTCGTGCAGGGCGATGCGCAGTGCCGGGTGCCCGGCGTGGCCTGCACCTTCGTCGCCGGCGATGGCGGCAGCTTCCCCGGCCCCGACTGGCTGCCGAAGCAGGCGCACCAAGCCGATCTGCAGGCCGGGGTGGCGGCGCGGAATCTGCTGCGCACCCTGCGCGGGGAGCCGGCGGAGGAAACATTCACCGCCGAATTGGTGTGCATCGTGGATACCTTGGACCGCGGCCTGCTGGTGACCCGCAAGGGCGACGCAGGGCGCGCATTGCCGCCACTGCGGCTGATGCACTGGGCCAAGGCGGCATTCGAGAAGCGCTACCTGCGCCAGTACCGCTGAGCGCGGGCGCGCCGTGCGCGGGTCAGCCCGCGGCGCGCCAGGCGAAGCCGGCCGCGCAGACCAGCGCCAGCGGCCACAGCAGCCACGGGGAAAACAGCCGGCGCAGTACGCCGGACTCGAAGCGGAAGCCGCTGCCGTGCACGAACAGCGCGCACACCGCCAGCAGCACCAGGGTCATCCAGCCGTGCTCGGCGGCGCTCAGTTCCCGCCCGCGCGCGGCGGGCAGGAACAGCAGGCCCAGCGCCAGCAGCGCACCAAGCAGCAGCGAGGCCAGTCGCGCCATCGCGCCGCTCAGGGCGCCTCGAACGGCGCCTTTACGCCGCGCGCGCGGTCGCTCTTCATCTCGTACCACATCGCGTTGAGGACGGCGAAGGCCGCCGCGAACGCGATGCCGAGGATCCACGAGAAGTACCACATCAGTAACCTCCTCCGTTGCGGGCTTGTTCTTCGACGTGCGCGCGGGTCACCTGCCCGCGCATGATGCGGAAGGCCCAGGTGCTGTAGGCCAGGACCAGCGGCAGGAACACCACCGCTGCGAATAGCATGATCCCGAGCGTGCGCGCGCTGGACGAGGCGTCCCAGACCGTCAGCCCGTGCGCCGGGTTGGTGGACGAGGGCAGCAGGAACGGGAACAGCGCGATGCCGGCGGTCAGGATCACGCTGGTCACCGCCAGGCAGCTGGCGACGAAGCCGGCCACGCGTCCGCGCAGCAGCAGCACCGCCAGCATCGCCGCGGCGGCCAGCGCCGGCACCAGCCACAGCAGCGGGTGTGCCTGCTGGTTGGCCAGCCACGCGCCGGCCGTCACCGTCACTTGCTTGTGCAGAGGATTGGACGGACCGTCCACCAAGGCGCCGCCGATGACGGTATGGCCGGGCAGCACGGACAGCCATATGCCTGCAACGATGAAGGCAAGCAGGGTGACGATGGCCGCACCCTTGGCGACCTTGTGCGCGCGATCGCCCACCGCGCCTTCCACCTTCATCGCCGCGAAGCTGGCGCCGTGCATCACCAGCATCGCCAGGCTGACCACCCCGGCCACCAGTGCGAACGGGTGGAACAGGCCCAGGAAGTGGCCGTCGTACACCGGCAGCAGGGAGTCGGTGAGGTGGAACGGCACGCCCAAGAACAGATTGCCGAACGCGATCCCGAACACCAGCGCCGGCACGGCGCCGGAGACGGTGAGCGCCCAGTCCCAGGCGTTGCGCCAGGCCGGGCTGGCGACCTTGTTGCGGAAGTTGAAGCCGACCGGGCGCAGGATCAGCGCCAGCAGCACCAGCAGCATGGCGAAGTAGAAGCCCGAGAACGAGGCCGCGTACAGCATCGGCCAGGCCGCGAACACCGCGCCGCCGCCGAGGATGAACCACACCTGGTGGCCTTCCCAGTGCGGCTCGATCGCTTCCAGCGCCATCCGCCGCTCGGTGTCGTCGCGGGTGATGAAGCGGTAGATCGCGCCCAGGCCCAGGTCGTAGCCGTCGGTCAGGGCGAACCCGATCAGCAGCACGCCCAGCAGCAGCCACCAGATCTCGCGCAGGGTGCCGTAATCAAACATGGCCGTTCTCCTTGGTCTGCGAGGTGTTCTGCGAGGACGCTGCGGTATCGGTCTCGTGCGCCATCCGTGCCTGCGGCAGCGGCCACAGCTTCAGGCCCTCCGGCCCGGCCTTGGCCATCTTGCGCATCAGGAACACGTCGAACACCGCCAGCGTGGTGTACAGCACCACGAACCCGACCAGGCTGCCGGTCACCTGCGCCGCGCTGGTCGAGGACACCCCGAGGAAGGTCGGCAGCACGCCGTCGATCGCCCACGGCTGGCGGCCATACTCGGCCACGATCCAGCCCAGCTCGGCCGCCACCCACGGCAGCGGCAGGCTCCAGAACGCGATCCGCAGGAACAGGCGGTTGTCCAGCTTGCGCACGCTGGCCAGATAGAACGCCAGCGCGAACAGTGCGATGAAGAAGAAGCCCAGCGCGACCATGATCCGGAACGAGAAGAACAGGACCGGTACGTTCGGCACGGTGGACCACGCCGCCTTCTCGATCACTGCCTCATCGGCTTTGGCGGGATCGTCCACGTACTTCATCGTCAGCAGGCCGAAGCCGAGGTCGTCGCGCTTGTCCAGGAAGGCCTGGCGCTTGGCAGGGTCGTTCGGGTCGGCGCGCACCGCGTTCAGCGCGGCGTGTGCGGCGATGCCGTTGCGGATGCGCTGCTTGTTCTGCTCCACCAGGTCGTGGATGCCGGGCACTTGTTCATCCAGCGAGCGGGTGGCGATCAGGCCCAGCGCCCACGGAATCTTGATCGCGGCCTTGGTCTCGCGCTCGTGCATGTCCGGGATGCCGAACAGGGTGAACGACGCCGGTGCCGGCGCGGTATGCCACTCGGCCTCGATCGCGGCCAGTTTCATCTTCTGGTTTTCGGACACGGTGTAGCCGCTCTCGTCGCCCAGCACCACCACCGACAGCGCGGAGGCTAGGCCGAAGCTGGCCGCCACCGTGATGGAGCGCTTCGCGAACTGCAGGTTGCGCCCCTTCAGCAGGTAGTAGGCGCTGATCGACAGCACGAACATCGCGCCGGTCACGTAGCCCGCGCTCACGGTGTGCACGAACTTCGACTGCGCCACGGGATTGAAGAGCACGGCGGCGAAGTCGGTCACTTCCATCCGCATGGTCTCGAAGTTGAACTCGGCGCCCACCGGGTTCTGCATCCAGCCGTTCGCGATCAGGATCCACAGCGCCGAGAAGTTGGCGCCCAGCGCCATCAGCCAGGTCACCACCATGTGCTGCAGCTTGCTCATGCGGTCCCAGCCGAAGAAGAACAGGCCGACGAAGGTGCTTTCCAGGAAGAACGCCATCAGGCCTTCGATGGCCAGCGGCGCGCCGAAGATGTCGCCGACGTAGTGCGAGTAATAGGCCCAGTTGGTGCCGAACTGGAACTCCATGGTGATGCCGGTGGCGACCCCCATGGCGAAGTTGATGCCGAACAGCACGCCCCAGAACTTCACCATCTGCTTCCAGATGAGGCGCCCGGTCATCACGTAGACGCTTTCCATGATCGCCAGCAGCAGCGCCAGGCCCAGCGTCAGCGGGACGAACAGGAAGTGGTACAGGGCGGTGATCGCGAATTGGAGCCGCGACAGGTCGACGACGTGCAGGTCGGGCATGGCACTTACCTCGGGGTTGATTCAAGGCGGCGGCCCACGGCGTCGGCATCGACGTCCGGGCGATGTGCGGGGGCGAAGAACAGGGCGTACAGCAGCGCGATCAGCCCGATCTTGGCGATCAGGATCCAGGCGATGTGGCGCTTGGCGCGGCGCAGCAGTTCCACGGAGGATGGCTCCCGGATCTAACTTTAGATAAATCTAATATAAAAATCCCGGTCTCGCAATCGCCGGAGGTTCCATGCCGGCAGGGTAGTCCCGCGGCCTGGCGCTGTCGCTGGGACATAATGTCCCGATGACAGCCGACCGCATCCCGCTCCTCATCGATACCGACCCCGGCGTGGACGACGCGCTGGCCCTGCTGATGGCCTTCAACGACCCGCGTTTCGACGTGGTCGGCCTGACCATCGCCGCCGGCAACGTCGGCCTCGGCCACACCGTCGCCAACGCACTCAAGCTGTGCGAGGTCTGCGGCGTGGACGCGCCGGTATTCGCCGGCGCCGACGCGCCGCTGGTGTTCCCGGCGCGCGATGCCGCCTACGTCCACGGCCGCGACGGCTTCGGCGACGTCGGCTACGCGCCGGCCGCGCGCGGGGCGGAAGCCGAGCACGCCGCGCTGGCGATCCTGCGGCTCTCGCACGCCCACGCCGGCCGCCTGGTGCTGGTCGCGCTCGGGCCGCTGACCAACCTGGCGCTGGCGCTCAAGCTGGACCCGACGCTGCCGGGGCGGCTCGCCCGCTGCGTGGTGATGGGCGGCGCGGTGACCGGCCACGGCAACGTGACCCCGACCGCCGAATTCAACGCATGGTTCGACCCGGAGGCCGCCCAGATCGTGTTCGAAGGCTTCCCGCGCGTGGAGCTGGTGGACTGGGAGGCGGTGTTGCGGCACGGCCTGGACCAGGACCAGGCCGCGGCCTGGATGCGCGAGGCCGGGACCCCGCGGGCGGCGTTCTACGAGGCCATCTCGCGCCACACCCGGGACTGGTCCCGGCAGCGGCGGGGCGAGCGCTGGCATTGCGCCGACGCCCTGGCCATGGCCCTGGCCCTGGCCCCGGAGGGGGCCGAGCCGCTGGTCGAGCGGCCGCTGGCCGTGGAGCTCTCCCACGGCCTGTGCCGGGGCGCCACGGTGGTGGACTGGGACCGGCGCGATCCCGGGCGGCGCGACAACGCCGCCATCCTCATGGCCTACGACCAGGCCCGGTTCGAGGCCCTGGTGCGGGGGGCGCTGGCGGCCGGCTGAACCGCCGCCGGGCGGCTTGCGCCGGAGGCGCTCCGCCCGCTAAAATACGCAGCTTACTCCGCTGAACGTGCCGATCCGCCATGAAGGCCGACATCCATCCCCCGTACCGCGAAGTCGTCTTCCAGGACGTGACTTCGGACTTCAAGTTCCTCACCCGCTCGACGATGGACTCCAAGGAGACCATCAAGTGGGAGGACGGCAACGAGTACCCGCTGGTCAAGGTCGAGATCTCGTCGGCGACGCATCCGTTCTACACCGGCCAGAACAAGGTCGTGGACACGAGCGGCCGCATCGACAAGTTCAAGAAGCGCTACGCCAAGTAAGCGCTCCGCCGGCGCCCCGTGCGCCGCCGCCGCAACGGCCGCCCGGGGGCGGCCGTTCGCGTTTTCTGCGATAATGCCCGCTTTCCGATGACCCCCTTGCGCGTCGGCGAGCGAAGACCGGCGCGTCGCATCGAGGAGCGACGATCGTGTCCAAGCCTTCCCCCGGCCAGGTGACCCTGGCCGCCGACGACAAGTCCGTGGTCCTGCCGGTGCAGACCGGCACGCTGGGCAATCCCTGCATCGACATCGCGAAGCTGCCGAAGGAAACCGGCTGCTTCACCTACGACCCGGGCTTCACCGCCACCGCCGCGTGCAAGTCGGCGATCACCTACATCGACGGCGACGCCGGCGTGCTGCTGTACCGCGGCTATCCGATCGAGCAGCTCGCCAGGGACTCCAGCTTCCTCGAGGTCGCCTACCTGCTGATGCACGGCGAGCTGCCGCGCAAGGACCAGTTCGCGAAGTTCGCGGACGAGGTCACGCATCACACGATGATGCACGAGGCCTTCAAGAGCTTCCTCGGCGGCTTCCGCCACGACGCGCACCCGATGGCGATGGCCGTGGGCATGCTCGGTTCGATGGCGAGCTTCTACCACAACACCCTCGACCTCGACGATCCGGAGCAGCGCCGCCTGGCCGCGATCCGCCTGATCGCCAAGGTGCCGACGATCGCCGCCGCGTGCTACCGCCACTCGATCGGCTGGCCGCTGCGCTACCCGCGCAACAACCTCGAGTACGTCGAGCGCTTCCTGCACATGATGTTCGAGGTGCCGAGCGAGCCGCTGGCGCTGAAGCCGGTCGCGGCGCGCGCGCTGGACCTGCTGTTCATCCTGCACGCCGACCACGAGCAGAACGCCTCCACCTCGACGGTCCGCCTGGTCGGCTCCACCGGCGCCAACCCGTACGCCTGCGTGGCCGCCGGCGTGGCCGCGCTGTGGGGCCCCGCGCATGGCGGCGCCAACGAGGCCGTGCTGAAGATGCTCGCCGAGATCGGCGACCCGAAGCACGTGCAGTCGGCGGTGGACAAGGCCAAGGACAAGGAGTCCGGCTTCCGCCTGATGGGCTTCGGCCACCGCGTCTACAAGAACTTCGATCCGCGCGCGAAGATCATCCGCGAGATGTGCCACCAGGTGCTGGACGAGCTCGGCATCGACGACCCGCTGCTGGAGGTCGCGATGCGCCTGGAGGAGGCGGCGCTGAAGGACGAGTACTTCGTGCAGCGCAAGCTCTACCCGAACGTGGACTTCTACTCCGGCATCATCTACAAGGCGCTGGGCATCCCCACCGAGATGTTCACGGTGATGTTTGCGATCGCGCGCACCGCCGGCTGGGTCTCGCACTGGCTGGAGCAGCAGGAGGACCCGGAGGCGAAGATCGGGCGCCCGCGCCAGATCTACACCGGCCACGCCGTCCGCGATTACGTGCCGGCGGACAAGCGCTGAGGCCGACCCCGACGGTGGACGCCGCCGTAGCGCCAACCCCGACGAAGCCGCGGCCAAGCCGCGGCTTCGTCGTTTTCAAGTGGAGCGTGTACGCCCTGCTGGCGACGGACGTCGTGCTGTACGGGCTGTACGGGCGGCTCACCGAGTTCATCGACACCGCCGCCTGGGTCGTGCTGCTGCTGCTGTTCGAGTGGGAGACGGGCGGCTGGCCGCTGCCGGCGCGCGGCGTGCGTGCGCTGCACGGCGTGCGCTGGCTGGCGAGCGCGGCGGTGGTGGTGGCGGTGGCCGGGTACGCGCTGGAGGCGGTGTGGCTCGACTTCTGCAACGAGGCCACCTGGCTGGGCGTGGTCGCGCTGCTCGAACTGGAAGTGCGCCTGCCGCCGGAGGCCGTGCGGCTGCACCGGCTGCGCCGCCTGCTCGCTTCGCTGCTCTACCTCGCGCTGGTGGGCTTCCTGCTCGCCTGGGCGGCGATGGGCTTCGGCGACGAGGATCCGCAGGCCGCCTGGCTCGACACCTGGGACGCACTGCTGTGGCTGGTCGCGTTCGTGGTGATCGAACTCAACGTGTTCGGCGTGCGCGGCGTCCCCCGCGGCCCGCACCGCGCGCGCCAGGCGCAGCGCGCGGGCGGCGGCGGTCAGCCGCCGGTATAGCCCTCGATTTCCTCTTCGGCGAGCATCCGCCGCAGCTGCATCGCGCTCGCGCGCTTCATCGGCTTCTCGTCCACGCCCGACAGCGGCGCTTGGCGCAGGCTGTCCAGCGGCAGCACGGTGAGGTCGAACGCGAGGTCCTCGGCGGTGAACACCCACACCGGCACGTCGGCGACGCGCTCGCGGTCCAGGCGCAGGCGCCGGCTGCGCGCTTCCGCGGGGATGCCGTGCTGCTCGAGGAAGCGCGGCGCCGCGTCGGGGTCGTCGCTGAACAGGTGCAGCGTCACCGGGCTGCGGGTGTCGGCGGTGCCGTCGAGCACCGGGCCGACCAGCCGCGGCTGGAAGGCCTCGAAGAATTCCATCGCGCGCAGCGCGGCCTCGCGCCGCAGCCGCAGTGCCGGCACGTTCTCGCGCTGGAACAGGCGCTGGTACTCGCGCAGCGCGTCCTCGATCTCGCGGTTGCGCGGCAGCGACGCGTCGTCGTGGATGCCCAGGCGCGCGGCGGCCTTGAGCTTGGCCTGGTGGTAGTCGCGGATGCCGCCCTCGGCCATCAGCCGCGCGGCCTCGTGGGCCAGGCGGTGGCGGCGCTCGCGGGTCCGGGTCAGCGCGTGTTCGTGCGCGTGGCGGCGGGCTTGTGCATGGGGCATGGCGCGCTCCTGCGATCGGACCCGCTTCGACTGTACCACCCCGGGCTCAGAAGATGTCGAACGCCGCTTCGTCCTGCGCCGACGGCTCCTCGAACGTGTCGGCCTCGGCCTCCATGCGCTCCAGGTCCTCGGCCTTCACCCACTCGACGATGCCCGCGCTGCCGGCCGGGAGCAGGCGGCCCCCGGGGCCGACCGCGACCTTCACCATGCCTTCCGGCGGCTCGTTGGGGGCGATCGGCCGCCCCTCCAGCGCCACGCGCATGTAGTCGATCCAGATCGGCAGCGCCGCCTTGCCGCCGTACTCGCGGTAACCCAGCGACTTGAAGTCGTCGCGGCCCACCCAGACGGTGGTCACCACGTCGGCGCCGAAGCCGGAGAACCAGGCGTCGCGGTGGTCGTTGGTGGAGCCGGTCTTGCCCGCCACGTCCTCGCGGCCCAGCACCCGCGCGGCGGTGCCGGTGCCGCGCTGCACGACGTCGCGCATCATCGAGACCAGCTGGTAGGCCACGCGCGCGTCGATGGCGCGCGGCGCCAACACCGTGTCCGGCGGCAGCGGCTCGGCGGGCGCGCGCGCGGCGCCGCCGGAGACCTCGCGCTGCGCCGGGGCCGGCCCCGCCGGGCCGAGGTCGAAGCCCGCGACCACGTTCGCCTCCCGCACCGTGGTGGCGCCGGCGTCGGCGACGCCGCAGCCGGGGCAGGCGGTCGGCGGCTTCTCCTTGAACAGCACCCGGCCGTCGCGGTCGCGCACCTCGTCGATGAACCAGGGGGTGATGCGGAAGCCGCCGTTCGGGAACGTGGCGTAGCCGCGCGCGATCATCAGCGGCGGCAGCGACGCGCTGCCCAGCGACATGGACAGGTTCGGCGGCAGCATGTCCTCGTCGATGCCGAAATGGCTGATGTAGCGGCGCGCGTAGTCGATGCCGATCGCGTCGAGCAGGCGCACCGACACCAGGTTGCGCGACTGCACCAGCGCCTCGCGCAGGCGCATCGGGCCGGCGAAGTCGCCGGTGTCGTTCTGCGGGCGCCACTCGTGGCCGACGCGGTCCTTGAACACCACCGGCGCGTCGAGCACGATCGAGGCCGGGTTGAAGCCGCGTTCCATCGCCGCCGCGTACAGGAACGGCTTGAAGCTGGAGCCCGGCTGGCGCCGCGCCTGGGTGGCGCGGTTGAACTTGTTGCCGGCGAAGCTGAAGCCGCCCACCAGCGCCAGCAGCGCGCCGTTGTCGCGGTCCAGCGACACCAGCGCGGCCTGCGCCTGCGGCAGCTGCTCGAGCAGCCAGCGCGGCGGCGCGTCCGGGTCCTTCGCGTCGGCGACGCGGCGCACGCGCACCAGGTCGCCGCGCGCCAGCAGCGCCGCGGGCGTGCGGTTGGTCCAGCGGCTGCTCGCCGCGTCGAGGACCACGGTGCTGCCGTCGGCGAGCGCGACCTCGGCGGTGCCGTCGCCGCTGCGCAGCACGACCGCGGGCAGCAGGCCGCCCTGCGCCGGGATCCCGCGCAGGCGCCGCGCCGCCGCGGCGGCGTCCTCGTCGTCGCCCAGCTCCACGCGTTCGGGCTTGCGCCAGCCGTGACGGTGGTCGTAGGTCAGCAGGCCGTCGCGCACCGCCCGTTGCGCCGCTTCCTGCAGCGTCGCGTCGATGGTGGTGGTGACGTGGTAGCCGCGGGTGAGCACGTCCTCGCCGTAGCGGTCGATCATCTCCTGCCGGACCATCTCCGCCACGTACGGCGCGTCGGCCTCGATCGGGATGTCGTGCGGCGCGGCGTGCATCGGCACCGCGCGCGCGGCCTGCTCCTCCCCGCGGCTGATGAAGCCGAGCTCGCGCATGCGCTGCAGCACGTAGTCGCGGCGGATGCGCGCGCGCTCCGGGTTGCTCACCGGATTGCCGCTGGAGGGGAACTTCGGGATCGCCGCAAGGCTGGCCGCCTCGTCCAGCGACAGCTCGTCCACCTGCTTGCCGTAATAGAACTCGGCCGCGGCGCCGATGCCGTAGGCGCGGTTTCCGAAGAAGCTCTTGTTGAGGTAGAGCTGGAAGATCTCGTCCTTGCTGAGCTCCCGCTCCATCTTCATCGCCAGCAGCATCTCGACGAACTTGCGGGTGAAGCTGTACTCGGAGCTCAGGTAGAACTGCTTGGCCACCTGCTGGGTGATGGTGGAGCCGCCCGGGACGCGCTTGTCGTCGGTGGTCGCCAGCAGCCACAGCGCGCGGGCCACGCCCTTGTAGTCCACGCCGTGGTGCTCGTAGAAGCGCGCGTCCTCGATGGCGATGAAGGCCTGCTTGACCCGCTCCGGGACGCGGGTGATGTCCACCGGGTAGCGCCTGGCCTCGCCGAACACGCCCATCAGCCGGCCGTCGCGCGCGTGCACGTACAGCGGCTCCTGCAACTCGACGTTGCGCAGCGACTGCACGTCCGGGAGGCGGGAGGAGACGACGAAATAGACGATGCCCAGGGCGAGGAGGCCCAGCAGGGCGACGGCTGCGGAGGCGAGGAGGCCCCAGCGCAGCAGGCGGCGGAACGACGGCATGGGTCGGAGGATCCTTGGACTGCGGCGCCCGGCCGGAGGGCCGGGCCGGGGCCAGTATAGGGGCCCCCCGGGGACGGCCCTGTGGGACGGCCGTCCCGAACCCCGGACGCGGGAGTTGCCACAGGCCCCAAAAGCCGCTATTTAAGGCCCCGGGACACGTTGTGCGCGTAAGCGCCCGTGAATAAGGGGAAATTTTGTGGGGCTGATCACAAAAAGCCAGCCGCCCCGGATCGGGGTCGACATCAGTTCGACCGCCGTCAAGCTCCTGCAGCTGGCGCGGGCGGGCGACCGGTACCGCGTCGAGCACTACGCGATCGAGCCCCTGCCCGCGAATGCCGTGGTCGACAAGAACATCGCCGACCCCCAGGCCGTGGGCGACGCCATCCGCCGCGCCATGGCCCGCTGCGGCAGCAAGGCGAAGCACGCCGTGGCCGCGGTCGGCGGCTCGGCGGTGATCACCAAGCTGATCCCGATGCCGGCGGACCTGACCGAGGACGACCTGGAGTCGCAGGTCGAGCTCGAGGCCTCCAACTACGTGCCGTACCCGATCGAGGAAGTGAACCTCGACTTCGAGGTGCTCGGGCCGATGCCCGGCAACGACGACATGCTGCAGGTGCTGCTGGTGGCCTCGCGCGCCGAGAACGTGGAGCTGCGCGCCTCGGCGCTGGAGCTCGGCGGCCTCGTGCCGAAGGTGATGGACGTCGAGACCTTCGCGATCGAGAACGCCTTCGGCCTGCTCGGCGACGCCGGCCCCGACGACGCGCTGGTGGCGCTGGTGGACATCGGCGCCACCATGACCACGCTGTACGTGCTGCGCGAGGGCCGCAGCCTGTACAGCCGCGAGCAGGTGTTCGGCGGCAAGCAGCTCGACGACGAGATCATGCGGCGCTTCGGCCTCAACCTCGAGGAAGCGCGCCTGGCCAAGCGCCAGGGCGGGCTGCCCGAGGCATACCGGACCGAGGTGCTGCAGCCCTTCCGCGAGGCACTGGTGCAGCAGGTCAGCCGCCTGCTGCAGTTCTTCTACGCCGGCAGCGAGTTCAACCGCGTGGACCGGATCGTCCTGGCCGGCGGCACCGCCGCCACCGCCGGCGTCGCGCCGATGGTGGAGGAGCAGCTCGGCGTGCCGACCACCGTCGCCAACCCGCTCGCCCAGATGACCCTCGGGCCGCGCGTGCAGGCCTCGGCGCTCGCCCAGGACGCGCCGTCGCTGATGATCGCCGCCGGCCTGGCGCTCAGGAACTTCGACTGATGGCACGGATCAACCTGCTGCCCTGGCGCGAGGAGCGGCGCAAGCTCCGCCAGAAGGAATTCCTGACGATGGTGCTGTTCTCGGCCATCGCCGCGGTCGCCGTCGCCTTCGTGATCTCCAGCTGGTACGGCGCGCAGATCAGCGGCCAGACCGAGCGCAACGACTTCCTGCGCGAGCAGATCCGCCAGGTGGACAAGCAGATCGACGAGATCAAGTCGCTGGACGAGAAGAAGGCCAAGCTGCTGGCGCGCAAGGACGTGATCGAGCAACTGCAGGCCAACCGCTCGAAGATGGTGCACCTGTTCGATTCGCTGGTGCGCACCATCCCGGACGGCGTGGTACTCACCTCGGTGAAGCAGGAGGGCGACAAGCTCACCCTGCAGGGCCGCGCGCAGTCGAACGGCCGGGTGAGCATCTACATGCGCAACCTGGAGGGTTCGGGCTGGATGACCCGGCCGGAGCTCTCGGTGATCCAGGCCAAGGCCGGCGACAGCGGCCTGCCGTACGAGTTCATGCTGACCGTGCTGCTCGCCGACCCCAACGCGACCAAGGACGAGGCCGCGGGCGCCCAGGGCGGCGCGCGCGCCAGGGGAGGGAAGGCGCCATGAGCCGCGGCAACAAGATGGCCATCAAGGACCTGAACTTCAACAACACCGGGTCCTGGCCGCGCGAATACAAGCTCGGGTTCTGCGTGATCGTCGCGCTCGTGATCGTGGGCCTGGCGTGGTACCTGTTCATCGGCGACAAGAAGGCGCAGCTGGCGGACCTGGAGAAGAAGGAAGCCGACCTGCGCGCCGAGTTCGAGGACAAGCAGGGCCGCGCCGCCAACCTCGAGCCGCTGAAGCTGCAGCTCGCGCAGATGGAGCAGCAGCTGCAGCAGATGCTGCGCCAGCTGCCGAGCAAGACCGAGATGCCCGACCTGATCGTGGACATCTCCCAGACCGCGCTCGCGACCGGCCTGACCAGCGAGCTGTTCCGGCCGGGGGCGGAGGCGCCGAAGGAGTTCTACGCCGAGAAGCCGATCGCGCTGAAGATGGTGGGCACCTACCACCAGTTCGGCGCCTTCGTCAGCGGCGTGGCCTCGCTGCCGCGCGTCGTGATCCTGACCATGCACGACATCTCGCTGCAGCCCAGGAACAAGGGCGCGCGCACGGGCATCGCCCGCGACATCCCGCTCGAGCTTTCCGGCACGGTCAAGACCTACCGGTACCTCGACGAGGAAGAGCCGGCCGCCAAGCCCGCCGCCAAGCCGAAGAAGAAGGGGAAGCGCTGACATGCACGCCGCACGCATCGCAGCCGCCCTCGCCGCCATCGCGCTGCTCGGCGCGTGCGCGCGCGGCGTGACCAGCACGCCGGGCGACGCGCCGAACCTGCAGCGCTGGGTGGCCGAGGTGAAGAAGCGGCCCGCGCCGGCGCTGGAGCCGCTGCCGGTGATGCAGCAGTTCGAGACGTTCGAGTACGCGGCCCAGTCGCTGCGCGACCCGTTCAGCAACGCCTTCACGGACCAGGACGGCGGCGCCGGCCCGCGGCCCGACCCGAACCGCCGCAAGCAGCCGCTGGAGAACTTCCCGCTCGACAGCCTCGACATGGTCGGCACGATCGGGCAGGGCAAGGACATGGTGGCGCTGGTGCTGGCGCCGGACAAGGTGACCTACCGCGTGCGGCCGGGGATGTACCTGGGCCAGAGCGACGGCAAGGTGCTGAGCGTGGCCGAGGACCGGATCGAGCTGGTCGAGCTCGTCCCGGACGGCGCGGGCGGATGGATGGAGCGCCCGGCGGCGATCTCGCTGGACGAATGACGAAATCTTGGGGGACAGGACGATGACCTTGACCATTGCCAACCGCCTGCGGTCCTTCCGCGGCCTGCTGCCTCGCCGGGCCGGCGTGGCGGCGGGGTGCGCGGCGGGCCTGCTGGCTGCGCTGGGCGCCGTCCACGCGGCTCCGCCGGCGCTGCCGGCCCTTGCCCAGAGCGCGGCCCCGGTCGCCGTCGACCCGGCGCGCGAGGTCCCCGGCGCGCTCACCGTGTCGCGCATCGACTTCAAGCGCGGCGACGGCGGCGCGGGCCAGCTCATCGTCCGCTTCAGCGGCGAGGGCGCGATGCCCGACCTGCGCCCGGCCGGCTCGCGCGTGGTCATCGACGTGGCCAACGCCACGCTGCCGCCGCAGCTGCAGCGGCCGATCGACGTGCGCGACTTCGCCACGCCGGTGACGCGCGTGGACGCCAGCCGCGCCGGCAGCGGCACGCGCATCGTGCTCGAGGCCAACGGGCCGGTGGAGCCGATGGCCTACCAGACCGGCAACGACTACGTCGTCGAGGTCTCGCCGCGCGCGCCCGCGCCGCGCGCGGCCTCCGGCGCCGGCGAGGCCGCCGGCGAGCGCGCGTACACCGGCCGGCCGGTGACGTTCAACTTCCAGGACGTGCCGGTGCGCACCGTCCTGCAGCTGATCGCGGAGGAGTCGAAGCTCAACCTCGTCGTCTCCGACAGCGTCGGCGGCAACCTGACGCTGCGCCTGGAGAACGTGCCCTGGGACCAGGCGCTCGACATCGTGCTGCGCGCCAAGAGCCTGGACAAGCGCCGCAGCGGCAACGTGATGTGGGTGGCGCCGCAGGCGGAGATCGCCAAGTACGAGCGCGACGTCGAGGCGGCGCGCCTGGCGAGCGAGCAGAACGCCGAGGTGGTCACCGAGTACATCCCGATCAGCTACGGCAGCGCGCAGGACATCGCGCGCCTGCTCACCGAGGGCAGCCGCGGCTCCAACGGGGGCGGCGGCGAAGGCGCCGACGCCGGCCGCGGGTTCCTCTCGCGCCGCGGCAGCATCAGCTTCGACCAGCGCACCAACACGCTGCTGGTGATCGACATCCCGCAGCGCGTGGAGTCCATCCGCCGCCTGGTGGAGGAACTCGACAAGCCGGTGGACCAGGTGGTGATCGAGGCGCGCATCGTGATCGCGAACGAGTCGTTCGCGCGCGAGCTGGGCGCGAAGTTCGGCATCAGCGGCGCCAGCGGCAAGCCCGGCGACCGCAGCACCATCGGTTTCGGCGGCAACCTCGACGCCTCGCAGGCGAACGCCCGCGCGCGCGCCAATGCCATCGACGGCCTCACCGGCGAGCCGGGCGAGGACCTGAGCCCGCCGTTCAACGTCACCCGCGGCCTGATCACCAACCTGCCGAGCACCCTGGCCGGCGGCTCGGGCGCGCTGGCGCTGTCCATCCTCAACGCGGGCCAGCTGCTCGACCTCGAGCTGTCGGCGATGCAGGTCGAGGGCCGCGGCGAGATCATCTCCAACCCGCGCATCGTCACCAGCAACCAGAAGGAAGCGGTGATCCGCCAGGGCGACCAGATCGGCTACCTGACCACCACCGGCGGCCAGCAGGGCAACCTGCCGACGGTGCAGTTCAAGGACGCGATCCTGCAGCTGAAGGTCACCCCGACCATCACCGCCGACGGCCGCGTGTTCCTGAACATGGACGTGCAGAAGGACGACCTCAGCGGCTTCGTGAACACGGGCGTGGGCCAGGTCCCGCAGATCTCGACGCGCCAGGTCACGACCTCGGTGCTGGTGGACGACGGCCAGACCGTGGTCATCGGCGGCGTGTACGAGTTCAAGGACCAGCAGGACCTGTCGAAGGTGCCGTTCCTGGCCGACCTGCCGGTGCTCGGCAACCTGTTCAAGAAGCGCGGCCGCACCAAGAGCAAGGCCGAGCTGCTGATCATGGTGACGCCGAAGGTGATCCGCGTCGCCCAGCGCGCCAACTGACCGGGCGCCACGACGTCGCGAAGGGGCCTGCGGGCCCCTTCGTGCTTTCCGGCACTGAACGTTCCGGCCGGCGCGGGGTCAGAATGGACCGGGCGCGACCCGCGCCGCCATCCCCCGCACGCCCATGGACACACCGGGACCCGACGTCGCCCGCCTCCACGACGCCTTCCGCGAACTGCGCGCCGCGCTGTCGGCCGGCATCGTCGGCCAGGACGCGCTGGTCGAGCGCCTGCTGGTCGCGCTGCTCGCGGACGGCCACCTGCTCGTCGAAGGCGCGCCCGGGCTGGCCAAGACCACCGCGGTGCGCGCGCTCGCCGCGCGCCTGGAGGCCGGCTTCGCGCGCGTGCAGTTCACGCCGGACCTGCTGCCCGCGGACCTCACCGGGACGGAAGTGTGGCGTCCGCAGGACGGGCGCTTCGAGTTCCAGCCCGGCCCGATCTTCCACGAAGTGCTGCTGGCCGACGAGATCAACCGCGCGCCGGCCAAGGTGCAGTCGGCGCTGCTGGAGGCGATGGGCGAGCGCCAGGTCACGGTGGGCCGGCGCACGTATCCGCTGCCGCGGCTGTTCCTGGTGATGGCCACGCAGAACCCGATCGAGCAGGAGGGCACGTTCCCGCTGCCCGAGGCGCAGCTCGACCGCTTCCTGATGTACGTGCGGATCGGTTATCCGGACGCGCGGGTGGAGTCGGAGATCCTGCGCCTGGCGCGCGAGCGCGCGCTGGCCGGCGCGGCCGCGGAGGCGCCGGCGCGGCGCCTGCCGCTGGCGGACGTGTTCGCTGCGCGCGCCGCGGTGCTGGGCCTGCACATGGCCCCCGAAGTCGAACGCTACCTGCTCGAGCTGGTGCTGGCCTCGCGCGACGCGGCGCGCTACGACGACGGCCTCGCGCGCCGCATCGCCTGGGGCGCGAGCCCGCGCGGCTCGATCGCGCTGGAGCGCTGCGCCCGCGCGCACGCCTGGCTCGCCGGCCGCGACTACGTGACGCCGGACGACGTGCGCGCGATGGCGCCCGACGTGCTGCGCCACCGCATCCTGCCGAGCTACGAAGCGACCGCCGAAGGCTGGGACGGCGACCGGCTCGTCGCCGCCCTGCTGGACCGCGTGCCGCTGCCCTGAGGGCGCGCATGGCCGAGGGAACCGCCCCGACCCTGGCCGAGCTGGTCGCGCTCCGCGACGTCGCCGGCAGGCGCGCGCCGCCGCGGCGCGGCCGCGTGGGGCCGTCCGGGCAGGCGCCGTCGCCGTTGCGCGGGCGCGGCATGGAATACGCCGAGTCGCGCGAGTACGCGCCCGGCGACGACGCGCGCCACATCGACTGGCGCGTGACCGCGCGCACCGGCCGCGCGCACACCAAGCTGTTCCAGGCCGAGCGCGAGCGGCTCGCGCTGGTCGTGGCGGACACCGCGCCGGCGCTCTATTTCGGGACGCGGGTGCGCTTCAAGTCGGTGCAGGCCGCGCGCGCGGGAGCGATCGCGGCCTGGGCCGCCGTGCGCGACGGCGACCGGGTCGCGGCGCTGCGCGGCACCGCGCGCGAGGCCCCGGTGCCGCCGGCCGGCGGCACCCGCGGGGCGCTGCGGGTGCTCGATGCGCTGGCGCGCTGGTACGCGGCGCCGCCCGCGGACGACGCGGGCCTCGAGGTCGCGCTCGCGCACGCGCGGCGCCTGGCCAAGCCGGGCTCGCGCGTGTGGGTGCTGGCCGATCCGGCGAGCGTGGCTGCGGTGCCGGCGCCGCTGTGGGCGGCGCTCGCCATGCACAACGAGGTGCGCGTGCGCCTGTTGAGCGACCCGCTCGAGCGCGATCCACCGCCTGCGCGCCTGCCGTTCCTCGCTGCCGCGGCGCCGGGCGGCGTTGCGCGGCGCGTCGAGCTCGACCTCGCCTCGGCGGCGGCGCGCCGGCGCTGGGCGGAGGCGTTCGACGGCCCGCTGCAGGCCGCGCTCGCCGTGCTCGGCGCGCGCGGCATCCGCGCCGAGGTGCTTTCCACCGAGGCACCGGCAGGGGAGCTGGCCGCGTGATCGCGCCCGCCACGCCCGACGCGCTGCCGCTGCGCGACATCCACGTGCCGCCGGCGCCGCCATGGTGGCCGCCGGCGCCCGGCTGGTGGCTGCTCGCCGCCGCCGTGCTGGCGCTGCTCGCCGTGCTCGGCTGGCGCGCCTGGCGGCGCTGGCGCCGGCGCAGGGCGATGGCGCGGCTGTTCGACGCCGAAGTCGCCGCGGCGCCGACGCCGGCCGCGCGCATCGCCGCGGCTTCGGTGCTGCTGCGCCGTGCGGTGCGCCTGCGCGATCCCGCCGCGGCCGCGCGGCACGGCGAGGCCTGGCTCGCGTATCTGGACGCGGGCGCGCGCGAGCCGCTGTTCGCCGGCGACGCAGGGCGGCTGCTGCTCGAGGGCGGGTTTCGCCCGGAGGTGGACGCGGCGCAGGCGGATGCGGTGGTGTGGCGCGCGCGCCGGCGCTTCCTCGAATGGGCGGCGCGATGAACGGGACCGGGTGGCCCCTGGCGGCGTTGCGGGATGCATTCGCGTGGCCGTGGCTGCTGCTGGCGCTGCCGTTGCCGTGGCTGTTGCGCGCGCTGTTGCCGGCCGCGCCCGCCGATGGCGCGGCCTTGCGTGCACCGTGGGGCGAACGCCTCGCCGCGGTGGCCGCGGCGGCAGGTGGCGCCGTGCGCGCGCCCGGCGTGCACTGGCTGGCGTGGCTGGCGTGGGCGCTGCTGTGCGTCGCCGCGGCGCGACCGGTGCAGTTCGGCCCGCCGGTGGCGCCGCCGCAGGCGAGCCGCGGGATGATGCTGGCCGTGGACCTCTCCGGCAGCATGGCCGACGAGGACATGGCGCTGCGCGGGCGCCTCGTGGACCGGCTGACGGCGGCGAAGGCGGTGATCGGCGATTTCCTCGAGCGGCGCAGCGGCGACCGCGTCGGCCTCGTGGCGTTCGGCAGCCGCGCCTACGTGCTTGCGCCGATGACCCTGGACCTCGACGCGGTGCGCGCGCAACTCGCCGCCAGCGAGGTCGGGCTCGCCGGACGCGAGACCGCGCTCGGGGATGCCGTCGCGCTCGCGGTGAAGCGGCTCGCGCGGCAGCCGCGCGGCGAGCGCGTGGTGGTGCTGCTCACCGACGGCGTCAACACCACCGGCCTGCTGGACCCGCTGAAGGCGGCCGAACTCGCGCGCGACAACGGCGTGCGCATCCACACCATCGCGTTCGGCGGCAACGGCGGCGCGCTGTCGGTGTTCGGGCTGCCGGTGCCGCTGCCGGGCGGCGCGGAGGAGATCGACGAAGCGACGTTGCGGCACATCGCCGACGTCACCGGCGGCAAGGCGTTCCGCGCGCGCGACACCGCGCAGCTCGCGGGCATCTACGCCGAAATCGAGCGCCTGGAGCCGATCGCGCACGACGCCCGGCCGGTGCGCGCGCGCATCGAGCGCTATCCGTGGCCGCTGGGCGGCGCGCTGCTGTGCGCGATGCTGCTGTGGGCGCCGGCGGCGCTGCGGAGGCGCGCATGACCCTGGACTTCGCCCAGGGCGGCATCGCGGGGTTGCACTTCCTGCGGCCGTGGTGGCTGCTCGCGCTGCCGGCCGTGGCGTGGGCGGCGTGGCGCTGGCGCCGGCGGCGCGCGGCCGGGGCCTGGGAGCGCTTCGTGGATCCCGCGCTGCGCGCGCACGTGCTCGCAGCGGTGCCGGCGCACCGCGGCGGTGGCTGGGCGGCATGGCTTGCCGCGTCGCTCGCGGTCCTGGCGCTTGCCGGCCCGGCGTGGCGGCAGGACCCGCAGCCGCTGTGGGACACGCAGGCGCCGCTGGTGGTGGCCCTGGACCTGTCGCAGCGCATGCTCGCCGACGACCTGCCCCCGTCGCGGCTGGCGCGGGCGCGCGCCAAGCTCGCGGCGTTGCTGGAGGCGCGCCGTGGCGGCGAGGTGGGCCTGCTGGCCTACGCGGACGGCGCGTACACCGTGGTGCCGCTGACCCGGGATCCGGCCAACGTCGCGGTGTTCCTGGAGGCGCTGTCGCCCGAGGCCATGCCGGGCGAACGGGGTGCCGCCGATGCGGCGGAGGCGATCGCACGCGCCTCGGCGATGCTGCGCAACGCCGGGTTCGCGCGCGGCGACATCCTGCTCCTGTCGGGCGGCGCCCTGGGTGCCGATGCGGCGGTGGCGGCGGCGCAGGCGGCGGCCTCCGGCCACCGCGTCTCCGTGCTTGCGGTGGCGCCGGCGGGCGATCCGGGCGGCGCCGGCGCGGTGGCGGTGGCGGGCGGCGGACGCAGCGTCGCGTTGCGCGCCGACGACGGCGACCTGGCGGCGCTCGGCGTGCTCGACGCTGGCGGGCAGGGCGCGCAGGCGTCCGGGCGCGAAGGGGCCGCAGGCTGGCGCGACGAAGGCTACTGGCTGCTGTTGCCGGCGCTGCTGCTGGCGGCGTTCGCGTTCCGGCGGAACGGGGCGGTCGCGATGCTTGCGTTGTGCCTGCTGTGGCCGTGGCGGCCGGCCGCGGCGGCCGACGTCGACTGGTGGCGGCGCGCGGACCAGCGGGCGCACCAGCGCATGGAAGCGGGCGCGCAAGCCTATCGCGCGGGCGACCACGCCGCCGCCCTGCGCGCGTGGGACGGCTTGCCAGGCGCCGACGCGGCGTACAACCGCGGCAACGCGCTCGCGCGCCAGGGCCGCTATGCCGAGGCGATCGCCGCCTACGACGCCGCCCTGCGCCAGCGCCCCGGCATGGCGGACGCGATCGCCAACCGCAAGGCGGTGGAGGAAGCGATGCAGCGGCAGCCACCGCAAGGCGAGGGCGACCGCGAGGACGCGGGCCGCAAGGGCGACGAGGCGCAGGGTGGCGATGCGGACCAGGCGCGCCGCGCCGGCGAGTCCGACGCCGCGCGCGCCGATGCTGCGGAGCAGGCGCGCCGCGAGCGCGAGCGGGCGGCGCGTGCACGCGACGGCGACGCCGGCACGCCGCAGGATGCAGGCATGCGTGAAGGCAAGGACGAGGACGCCGGCGAACGCGAGCGGCGCCTGGCCAACCAGGCGAAGCTGCAGCGCGTGCCGGACGACCCCGGCGGCCTGCTGCGTGCCCGCCTGCGCCTGGAATACGAGCGCCGGCGCAGGGGAGGCGGATGAACGCCCGCGCCGCCCGCGCCGGCTTCGCGCTGTCCTTGCTCGCCGCCCTGTGGCTGGCGGCCGTGCCCTGCGCGCACGCGCAGGCCGTGCGTGCCTGGCTCGACCGCGACCGCATCGCGCTCGGCGAGACCACCACGCTGCACATCGAGGTGGACGGCGCCGCCGACGCGGAGCCCGACTACGCGCCGCTGCTCCGCGATTTCGTGCTCAGCGGCCGCAGCAGCAGCCGCAGCCTGCGCAGCGACGCCTCCGGCACGCGCGTGCATGCGGTGTACGCCGTCGAGCTCGAGCCGCGCCGCGTCGGCACGCTCGCGGTTCCCGCGCTGGCCGTGGGCGCCCGGCGCACGCCGCCGCTGTCGCTGCAGGTCGCGCCCGCCGCCGCGGCGCCCGCGCGGGCGGGCGATGCCGTGTTCGTCGAATCGGAAGCCGACGCGACCGCGCCGTACGTGCAGCAGGCGGTGGGCTACGTGGTGCGCCTCTACCTCGGCGTGCCGCTGGTGTCCGGCGAACTGCTGCAGCCGGAACCGGACGGCGCGACGCTGCGCCAGGTCGGCGACGACGTGCGCTACCAGCGCGGCGTGCAGGGCCGCCGCTACACCGTCATCGAGCGCCACTACCTGCTGGTGCCGGAGCGCAGCGGTCCGTTGGAGGTCCCGGGACCGCGCTTCACCGGCCGCGGCATCGGCGGCTTCTTCGACGACGTGTTCGGTGGCGGCCAGCGTCCGCTGCGGGCGGGCGGCGCACCGCTGGCGCTCGCGGTGCGCGGCATCCCGGCGGGCGCCCCCCAGCCATGGCTGCCGCTGCGCGGGCTGTCGCTGCGCTGGACCTCGAAGCCGGCGACGGTGCGCGCGGGCGAGGCCGCGACGGTCGCGCTCGAACTCGTGGCCGACGGCGCGATGGCCGCGCAATTGCCGGAGCTCGCGTTGCCCGCGGTGGCCGGCGCGGAAGTGTTCCCGGACGCGGCGCGGCGCGACGACGCCTTCGTGTCCGGGCGCCCGCAGGCGACGGTGTCGCGCAGCTTCGCCGTGGTGCCCGCGCGCGCCGGCACGCTGCGCATCGAGGCCCCGCGCCTGGCGTGGTGGGACGCGCGTGCCGGCGCGGCGCGCGTGGCCACGCTGCCTGCGCTGGAACTCGCGGTGTCGCCGGGCACGGCCAGCCCGGCCGGCGGACCCGCCGCCGCATCGCCCGCGGGCGCGTCCGGCGTGCCGGCCGGGAGCGAGCGCGGAGCCGCGGCCGGCGATGGCTGGATGCGCGTGCCCGGCGTGCAGGGCCGGGTGCGCACCTGGGCGTTCGTGGCGGTAGTGTTCGCGCTGCTGTGGCTGCTGACGTTCATGTGGGGATTGCACCGGCATCCGCATCCCGCGCCACGGACCGAGCCCGTGCCCGGCAGCGGGAGTCGGGGCGGCCGCGCGCCGCGCGCACGCGATGCGTCGGGCGCGCTGCGGCGCGCGCTCGCGCAGGGCACGCTCGGCGAGGTTGCGGAGGCGTTGCGCGCTGCCGCGGTGCCGCCGGTGGACAGCCTCGACGCGCTGCGCGCGCGCCTCGCCGATCCGGCGCAACAGGCGGCGGTGGAGGCCTTGCAGCGCGCGCTCTGGGGCGGTGGCGACGGCACCGCCGCGCGCAGTGCGCTGCGCGAAGCCTTCGCCGCGGGACCCCGCTGGGCGCGCCCAACGGACGCGCCGGCGCGCGGGCCGCTGCCGCCGCTCTATCCCTGAGCCGGGGCCGGCGCCGGACCGTCGGCGAGCGGCAAGGCCAGCCGCAGGCGCAGGCGGCCGCCGCCGATCGCGGCCGAGAGCTCGCCGCCGTGCGCCTGCGCGATGCGCCGGGCGAGCAGCAGGCGCAGGCCCAGGCCTTCGTCGAACGGCGCCTGCTGGCGTTCCTCGAGCAGGGCGTCCAGCGCTTCCGGTGGCGGTGGTTCGCCCGGCAGCAGCACGTCCACCCGCGCCAGCCCGTCCCCGCTGTGCACGCGCAGCCCGGGCGCGCCGCCGCGCGCGAGCGCGAAATCGAGCAGCGTGCGCAAGGCCTGCGTGAGCCGGCGCTGGTCGCCGTCCACCACGGCGATCGCGCCGTCGTCGTCCACCGGGGTGCCGGGCAAGCCGGCCGCGACCAGCGCATAGTCGAGCAGCAGCGCCGGTTCGCAGGGCTCGCGCGCGCCCAGCAGCCGGTCCTGGCCGGCGCGCGCCCAATCCTCGAGCTCGTCGAGCATCCTCGCCAGCCGCCGCGACTGGCGCTCGAGCATCTGCAGCAGTTCCTGCCGTCGCGCCGGGTCCAGGTCCTCGCGCTGCAGCAGGTAGCTCGCGGTCTGCAGCGGAGAGAGGGGGCCGCGCAGGTCGTGCGCGAGCCGGTCCAGCCAGTGGACGGCGGCGTCGCTCATGCGTCCACCGCGCCGTGGCGCTGCTCGAGTTCGCGGCAGATCGCATGGATCGCGGCCAGCTCGGGCGGCTTCACGAGATGCCGGTCGAAGCCCGCCTCGCGCGTACGCCGGCGGTCCTCGGGCTGGCCCCAGCCGGTGACGGCGACCAGCAGCACGTCGCGCCCGCCGGGCGACGCGCGCAGGGCCGCGGCCACGTCGTAGCCGCTGCGTCCCGGCATGCCGACGTCGAGGAACACTGCGTCGGCGGGGAACGCGGCGAACGTGTCCTCGAACTGCGCGGGGTCGTACAGCGTGCGCACCTGGAAGCCCAGCAGGTCGAGCATCATGGACAGGGTGTCGGCCGCGTCGCGGTTGTCGTCGAGCACGATCGCGCGCCTGCCGCGTCCGCCCTGGCCGGCGTCGCCCCCCTGGCCGGCTTCGCGCGCGGCATCCCCGGCGTCGTGCCCGTCGTGCGGCTGCGCGGCGCCGCCGCCTGCCTGCAGGCGCGGCGCCACGGTGCCGTCGGGCAGGCGCGGCAGGCGCACCACGAACTCGCTGCCCCGACCCAGCCCGGCGCTGCGCGCCTCCACCGTGCCGCCGTGCATGCCCACGAGCTGGCGGACCAGGGTCAGGCCGATGCCGAGGCCGCCGCCGGAGCGGTCCGACGTGGCGTGCGCCTGCACGAACATGTCGAACACCGCGCGCGCCTGCGCTTCGTCGAGGCCGATGCCATGGTCGCGGATCGTGACCTCGAGCATGCCGTCGTCGGGACGCGCCGCGATCCCGATCGGGCTGCCCGCGTCGGAGTACTTGGCCGCGTTGTTGAGCAGGTTCGCGAACACCTGCGACAGGCGCGCCGCGTCGCCGTCGAGCAGCAGCGGTTCCGCGGGCAGGTCGACCCGCAGCTCGTGGCGGCCGTGGCGCAGCAGCGGGTGCGTCGTCTCGATCGCCGAGTCGAGCACCTCGCGCAGCGTGACCTTCTGGCGCCGCAGTTCCAGCTTGCCCTGGGTGACCCGCGCGACGTCGAGCAGGTCGTCGATCATCCGCACCAGCAGCGCGAGCTGGCGCTCCATCAGCCCCTGCAGCGGATCGGCCGCGGCGGAGGCGTCGGACAGCCGGCGCACGTTCACCGCGTTGAGCAGCGGTGCGAGCGGGTTGCGCAGCTCGTGGGCGAGGGTGGCGAGGAACTCGTCCTTGCGCCGGTCGGCGTCGCGCAGGCGCGCCACCAGCGCCGCGAGCTCCGCGTTCGCGGCGCGCAGCGAGGCGTTGAGGCGGCCGAGTTCGCGCGCCTTCTCGGCCTCGAGCGCCGCGTTGGCCTGGCGCAGCTCGCGGCGCTTGCGGTACAGCTCGGCCAGCACCACCACCTTGCTGCGCAGGATCTCCGGGATCACCGGCACCATCACGTAGTCCACCGCGCCCAGCTTGTAGCCGCGCAGGCGGTCCATGTCGGTGACGTTGACGGCGGTCACGAAGATGATCGGCGTCTTCTCGAAGCGCGGGTGCTGGTGGATCATGTGCGCGGTCTCGAACCCGTCGAGCCCGGGCATGTTGACGTCGAGCAGGATGACGGCGTATTCGTCCTCCATCAACAGCTTCAGCGCTTCCTCGCCCGAGGACGCCCCCACCAGCCGCTCGCCGAGCGGCTCGAGGATCGCACGGTAGGTCAGCAGCCGCCCGGGCTGGTCGTCGACCAGCAGGATGTTGACCGGGGCGGCGCCCGGCGCCGCGTCGGCGGGCGGGGTCACCGGTGCAGCCACTGGCGGAGCACTCCGAGCAGCTGGTCGGTGACCACGGGCTTGGCGAGGTAGTCGGAGGCGCCGGCCTCCAGGCACTTCTCGCGGTCGCCCTTCATCGCCTTGGCGGTGAGCGCCACGATCGGCAGCGCGCGCGAGTCGGGGTCGTTGCGGATCGCGCGCATCGTGTCGTAGCCGTCCATGCCCGGCATCATGATGTCCATCAGCACGATGTCGATGCCGTCGTCGCCGGCGACCTTCTCGATCGCCTCCTGCCCGGTGCCGGCGGTCACCACCTCCATGCCGTGGCGCTCCAGCACGCTGGACAGGGCGAAGATGTTGCGCACGTCGTCGTCCACCACCAGCACGCGCTTGCCGCGCAGCGACTCGTCCGACTCGTGCAGGCGCTGCACCATCCGCCGCTTGGCCGGCGGCAGTTCGGCCACGACGCGGTGCAGGAACAGCGCGGTCTCGTCGAGCAGCCGCTCCGGCGATTCGACGCCCTTGATCACCACCGACTTGGCCGCCTTCTTCAGCCGGCGGTCCTCGTCCGCGCTGAGCTCCTTGCCGGTGAACACCACGATCGGCAGGTCCTGCACGTGCGGCAGCGCCTGGATGCGGTCGAGCAGTTCGAAGCCGGTCATGTCCGGCAGCTTCAGGTCCAGCACCACGCAGTCGTAGCCGCCCTTGCCCAGCGCCTCGAGCGCCTCGCCGCCGCTGGCCGCGGCCTCGATCGCGACGTCGTCGTGGCGGATCAGCTCCTCGATGCCCATGCGCTCGGCCGCGTCGTCCTCGACCACCAGCAGCTTCTTGACCCGCGGCATCGTGTATTCCTTGATCCGCTGCAGCGCCGCCGCGATGCTCTCGTTGTCCGCCGGCTTGGCGAGGTAGGCGAAGGCGCCGCGCTCGATGCTGTGGTGGCGCTCCTCCTCCACCGTGACCACCTGCACCGGGATGTGGCGGGTGGCGGGGTCCTGCTTCAGCCGCGCCAGCACCGTCCAGCCGAGCATGTCGGGCAGGAAGATGTCGAGCGTGATCGCGCTGGGCCGGTACTCGCGCACCAGGCGCAGCGCGTCGGCGCCGCGTCCCGCCACCAGCACCTTGAAGCCGAGCGAGCGCGCGTGGTCGCGCAGCACCGCGGCGTAGCGCGCGTCGTCCTCGACCACCAGCAGCGAGGGATCGCCGGGGGACAGGCTCGCGCGGTCGTCCTCGACGCCGGCGACGGGATCGCGGTCGCGGTCCTCGCGCTTGGCCAGGCGCGGCCGCGCGGGGCGCGCGGCAGGGCGGGTTTCGGCGTTGTCCTCCGGCGCGGCGCCCATGTAGTGGAGCGGCAGGTACAGCGTGAACGTGCTGCCCTTGCCCGGCGCGCTCTCGAGCCGGAGTTCGCCCCCGAGCAGGCCGGCGATCTCGCGGCTGATGGCCAGGCCCAGGCCGGTGCCGCCGTACTTGCGCGAAGTGCCGGCGTCGGCCTGCTGGAACGCCTCGAACACGATCCGCTGCTTTTCGGCCGAGATGCCGATGCCGGTGTCGGAGACCGCGAACGCGACCACCGTGGGCGCCGAATCGAGCACCGGGTGCCCCGGGCTCCAGCCGCCGCGGGCGACGCTGGCGGACAGCCGCACGCTGCCCTGCTCGGTGAACTTGAACGCGTTCGACAGCAGGTTCTTGAGGATCTGCTGCAGGCGCTTCGGATCGGAGTTGAGCGCGTTGCCGAGCTCCGGCGCGAAGTCCACCGAGAACTCGAGTTGGCGGCGCTCGGCCTCGTGGCGGAAGCCGCGGTCCATGTTCTCGCGCAGGTGGGCGAAGGAGATGTCCTCGCTGTCCACCGTGACCGTGCCCGACTCGATCTTCGACAGGTCGAGGATGTCGCTGATCAGGTGCAGCAGGTCGGTGCCGGCGGCGTGGATGGTCTTGGCAAACTCGACCTGGCGCGGGGTGAGGTTGGTGTCCGCGTTCTCGGCGAGCTGCTGGCCCAGGATCAGGATCGAGTTCAGCGGCGTGCGCAGCTCGTGCGACATGTTCGCCAGGAACTCGGACTTGTAGCGCGAGGTGAGCGCGAGCTCCGCGGCCTTCTCCTCGAGCGCGCGGCGCGCGTGCTCGATCTGCTGGTTCTTCTGTTCCACCTCGGCCTTCTGCTCGGCCAGCAGCGCGGCCTTCAGCGCGATGTCTTCGTTGGTCTGCTGCAGCTCCTTCTGCTGCGACTGCAGCTCGGCCGCGAGCTGCTGCGACTGCGCGAGCAGGTGCTCGGTGCGCATCGTCGCCTCGATGGTGTTCAGGACGATGCCGATCGAGCCGGAGAGCTGCTCGAGGAAGGTGCGCTGGGCGTCGGTGAACTCGCCGAGCGAGGCCAGCTCGATCACCGCCTTCACCTGGTCCTCGAACAGCACCGGCAGCACGATCACGCTGCGCGGCACCGCGTTCAGCAGGCCGGATTCGATCTGCACGGTGCCCGGTGGAACGTCGCCCACGACGATCAGCTGCGCCTGCTCGGCGCACTGGCCGACCAGGCCCTCGCCGAAGCACAGCATGCGCGCGGTCGGCGAATGGTCCGCGGCGGCATAGCCGGCGAGCTGGCGCAGGCGCCGCCCGTCGTCGCCCGCGCCCTGCGGCGGGTGTTCCTCGACGACGTACATCAGGCCCTGCTGCGCCTCCACCAGCGGCGCGAGCTCCGACAGCAGCATGCGGCCGAGGGTGAGCAGGTCGCGCTGCCCCTGCATCATGTCGGAGAACTTGGCGAGGTTGGTCTTCAGCCAGTCCTGCTCGCGGTTCGACTCGGTGGTGGCGCGCAGCGTGCCGATCATCGAGTTGATGTTGTCCTTCAGGTCGGCCAGCTCGCCGCGCACGTCCACGGTGATCGAGCGGGTGAGGTCGCCCTGGGTCACCGCGGTGGCCACCTCGGCGATCGCGCGCACCTGGGTGGTGAGGTTGGCCGCGAGCTGGTTCACGTTCGCGGTCAGGTCCTTCCAGATGCCGGCGGTGCCGGGCACCTTGGCCTGGCCGCCGAGGCGACCCTCGACGCCCACCTCGCGCGCCACCGTCGTCACCTGGTCGGCGAAGATCGCGAGGGTGCCGGTCATCGCGTTGATGGTGTCGGCGAGCTCGGCGATCTCGCCCTTCGCCTCCACGGTCAGCTTCTTGTGCAGGTCGCCGTTGGCCACCGCCGTCACCACGCGCGCGATGCCGCGTACCTGGGCGGTGAGGTTGGTGGCCATGGAGTTCACGTTGTCGGTGAGCTCCTTCCAGGTGCCGGCCACGCCCGGCACCTGGGCCTGGCCGCCGAGCTTGCCCTCGGTGCCGACCTCGCGGGCCACGCGCGTCACCTCCGCGGCGAAGCCGTTGAGCTGGTCCACCATCGTGTTGACGGTTTCCTTCAGCTGCGCGATCTCGCCCTGTGCGTCCACGGTGATCTTGCGCGACAGGTCGCCCTTGGCCACCGCCGTCGTCACCTCGGCGATGTTGCGCACCTGCGAGGTGAGGTTGGAGGCCAGCGAGTTCACGTTGTCGGTGAGGTCCTTCCAGGTGCCGGCCACGCCCGGCACCTGCGCCTGGCCGCCGAGCTTGCCCTCGGTGCCGACCTCGCGCGCGACGCGCGTCACTTCCGCGGCGAAGCCGTTGAGCTGGTCCACCATCGTGTTGATGGTGTCCTTGAGCTCGAGGATCTCGCCCTTCACGTCCACCGCGATCTTGCGCGAGAGGTCGCCGCGCGCCACCGCCGTCGTCACCTCGGCGATGTTGCGCACCTGGGTGGTGAGGTTGGAGGCCATCGAGTTGACGTTGTCGGTGAGGTCCTTCCAGGTGCCGGCGACGCCCGGCACCTGGGCCTGGCCGCCGAGCTTGCCCTCGGTGCCAACTTCGCGCGCGACGCGCGTCACCTCCGCGGCGAAGCCGTTGAGCTGGTCCACCATCGTGTTGACGGTTTCCTTCAGCTGCAGGATCTCGCCCTGCGCGTCCACGGTGATCTTGCGCGACAGGTCGCCCTTGGCCACGGCGGTGGTCACGTCGGCGATGTTGCGCACCTGCGAGGTCAGGTTGGACGCCATCGCGTTCACCGAGTCGGTGAGGTCCTTCCAGGTGCCGGCGATGCCGGGCACCTGTGCCTGGCCGCCGAGCCGGCCTTCCACGCCCACCTCGCGCGCGACGCGCGTCACCTCCGAGGCGAAGCCGCGCAGCTGGTCCACCATCGTGTTGATGGTTTCCTTCAGCTCGAGGATCTCGCCGCGCACGTCCACGGTGATCTTGCGCGACAGGTCGCCCTTCGCCACCGCGGTGGTCACGTCGGCGATGTTGCGCACCTGCAGGGTGAGGTTGGACGCCATCGAGTTCACGTGGTCGGTGAGGTCCTTCCACGTGCCGGCGACGTCCGGCACCTGCGCCTGGCCGCCGAGCTTGCCCTCGGTGCCGACCTCGCGCGCCACGCGGGTCACTTCCGCGGCGAAGCCGTTGAGCTGGTCCACCATCGTGTTGACGGTTTCCTTCAGCTGCAGGATCTCGCCCTTCACGTCCACGGTGATCTTGCGGGAGAGGTCGCCGCGCGCCACGGCGGTGGTGACTTCGGCGATGTTGCGCACCTGCGAAGTCAGGTTGGACGCCATCGCGTTCACCGAGTCGGTGAGGTCCTTCCAGGTGCCGGCGACGCCCGGCACGATCGCCTGGCCGCCCAGCTTGCCCTCGGTGCCGACCTCGCGCGCGACGCGCGTCACCTCCGAGGCGAAGCCGCGCAGCTGGTCCACCATCGTGTTGATGGCCTCCTTCAGCTGCAGGATCTCGCCGCGCACGTCCACGGTGATCTTGCGCGACAGGTCGCCGTTGGCCACGGCGATGGTCACGTCCGAGATGTTGCGCACCTGCGCGGTGAGGTTGTTGGCCATCTGGTTGACCGAGTCGGTCAGGTCCTTCCAGACGCCGGACACGCCCTTGACCTTGGCCTGGCCGCCCAGCAGGCCGGCAGTGCCCACCTCCAGCGCGACGCGCGTGACCTCGGACGAGAATTCGCCCATCTGCTCGATCATGCGGTTGACGATGTTGGCCGAGCGCAGGAATTCGCCCTGCAGCGGGCGGCCGTCGGCCTCGAGCGGCACCGCGCGGGTGAGGTCGCCCTTGGCGACGCCGGCGATCGCCTCGGTCATGGTTTCCACCGGGCGTACCAGGTCGTCGACGAGCTGGTTCACCGAATGCTCCATCTCGGCCCACGCGCCCTGGCGGTTCGCCGGCGCGATGCGCTGCCGGGTCTGGCCCTGGCGGCCGACCTTCTGGCCCACGCGCGCCAGTTCCGCGGCGAGGCGGCGGTTGGCGTTGACGATCTCGTTGAAGTTGTAGGCGAGCTTGCCGGCGATGCCTTCCCAGTGCAGCGGCAGCTGCACGGAGAAATCGCCCGCCGCGACGTCCTGCATCGCGGCCAGCAGGCGGGCGAGCGCCTCGCTCTCGTCGGCGATCGGTGCCGCATGGGCGAGCCCGCTGGCCGCGCGTGTGCGGCGGCGGGTGGTGGTGCCTGGTTCGTTCACTAGTGCCCCCTGCGGCCCGGGTTGGTTCGGGTTCGAGCCCAGCGCGATACGTTAGTCCGAGGTCTCCCCGGGACCGTGCACGTGGCCTTCACGCCGAGGGGCGCCGCGCGCCCGGGTGTTAAGCTGGCGCGATCCCCGAGGGAGCCCGCGATGCAAGAACAGACCTCTCCGGCCCGCCGCAAGGGCGGCATGCCCCTGCACTGGAAGATGGCGATCGGCTTCGCCGCGGGCCTGGCGCTGGGCCTGGCGGCCCATGCCGCCGGCGGCGCCGGCGCCGGCTGGGTGCAGTCGCTCACGACCTGGGTCACCCAGCCCGTGGGCACGCTGTTCCTGCGCCTGATCTTCATGCTGGTGCTGCCGCTGCTGTTCTCCGCGCTGGTGGTGGGCGTGGCCGAGATGGGCGACGTGCGCGCGCTGGGACGCATCGGCTGGAAGACGCTGGCCTACACCGTCGTCGTGTCCGCGATCGCGGTGGTGCTGGGCCTGCTGCTGGTGAACTGGCTGCAGCCGGGCGCCGGCGTGGACCCGGCCACCGCGCAGCAGCTGCTGGGCGAGGGCGCGGAGCGCGCCCGGGCCATCGTCAGCGGCGCCGGCACGCAACCGCGGGGCCTGGACATGCTGCTGTCCATCGTCCCCGACAACGTGGTGGGCGCCGCCGCCTCCAATGCCATCCTGGGCGTGATGTTCTTCGCGCTGATGCTGGGCATCGGCCTGGTGCTGACCCCGTCGCCGGCGGCGGGCGTGCTGCTGCGCGGCATCGAGGGCCTGTTCGAGGTCTCGATGACGCTGATCGGGCTGGTGATCCGGCTGGCGCCCTACGCGGTGTTCTGCTTCATGTTCAACCTGGCCGCGCTGTTCGGCTGGGACCTGCTGGCGCGGCTGGGCGCCTACGTCGGCGTGGTCGTGCTGGCGCTCGGCATCCACATGTTCGTCGTCTACTCGATCGCGCTGAAGGCGGTCGGCGGCTGGTCGCCGCTGCGCTTCTTCCGCGGCGTGCAGGAGGCGATGGTGATGGCGTTCTCGACCGCTTCGTCGAACGCCACCCTGCCGACCTCGCTGCGGGTGGCGGAGGAGGAGCTGAAGCTGCCGACCAAGGTCTCGCGCTTCGTGCTCACCGTCGGCGCCACCGCCAACCAGAACGGCACGGCGCTGTTCGAGGGCGTGACCGTGCTGTTCCTGGCGCAGTTCTTCGGGGTGGACCTGTCGCTGGCGCAGCAGGCGACCGTGATGTTCGTGTGCATCCTCGGCGGCATCGGCACCGCCGGCGTGCCGGCCGGCTCGCTGCCGGTGGTGGCGCTGATCTGCGGCATGGTCGGCGTGCCACCGGAGGGCATCGGCCTGATCCTGGGCGTGGACCGTTTCCTCGACATGTGCCGGACCACGCTCAACGTCACGGGAGACCTGGTGGCGGCGGCGGTCGTCTCGCGCGGCGAATAGGCAGAAGCCCCGTGTGGGACAATATCGCCCCGCCGTCCACCCCGCCGCCCGCCGCCATGCCCAGCCGCCGCGACCTCGCCAATGCCCTCCGCTTCCTCGCGATCGACGCCGTCGAGGCGGCCAGATCCGGCCACCCGGGCATGCCGATGGGCATGGCGGACATCGCCGAGGTGCTGTGGAACGACTACCTGCAGCACAACCCGAACAACCCGAAGTGGTTCAACCGCGACCGCTTCGTGCTCTCCAACGGCCACGGCTCGATGCTGCAGTACGCGCTGCTGCACCTGTCCGGCTACGACCTGCCGCTCGAGGAGCTGAAGCGCTTCCGCCAGCTGCACTCGAAGACCCCGGGCCACCCCGAGAACTTCATCACCCCGGGCGTGGAGACCACCACCGGCCCGCTGGGCCAGGGCTTCGCCAACGCGGTGGGCTTCGCGCTCGCCGAGAAGCTGCTGGCGCAGCGCTTCAACCGCCCCGAATTCGAGGTCGTGGACCACCGCACCTGGGTGTTCCTGGGCGACGGTTGCCTGATGGAGGGCATCTCGCACGAGGCCGCGTCGCTGGCGGGCACCTGGGGCCTGCACAAGCTGGTCGCGTTCTGGGACGACAACCACATCTCCATCGACGGCGACGTCGCCGGCTGGTTCACCGACGACACCCCGGCGCGCTTCGAGGCCTACGGCTGGAACGTGGTCCGCGACGTGGACGGCCAGGACGCGGCGTCGGTGAAGGCCGCCATCGAGCAGGCCCTGCAGTGCCAGGACAAGCCGACGCTGCTGTGCTGCCGCACCACCATCGGCTTCGGCTCGCCGCACAAGGCCGGCAAGGAGTCCTCGCACGGCGCGCCGCTGGGCAAGGACGAGGTCGCCGCGACACGCGAGGCGCTGGGCTGGCCGTACGGCCCGTTCGAGGTGCCCGAGGAGATCCGCGCCGCCTGGCGCGCGAACAACGCCGGCACGGTGCGCGAGGAGCAGTGGAACCGCCTGTTCGACGCCTATGCGAAGCGCTATCCGGCGGAGGCGGAGGAGCTGGCGCGCCGCTCGCGCGGCGAGCTGCCCGAGGGCTTCGGGGCCGCGGCCGACGCGTTCATCGCGAAGCTGCAGGCCGAGGGCCCGGTGGTCGCTTCGCGCAAGGCCTCGCAGATGGCGATCGAGGCCTACGCGCCGCTGCTGCCGGAGCTGGTGGGCGGCTCGGCCGACCTGGCGCACTCCAACCTGACCCTGTGGAAGGGCAGCAAGTCGGTGGCCGGCGACGACGCCGACGCCAACTACGTCTACTACGGCGTGCGCGAGTTCGCGATGACCGCGATCTCCAACGGCCTCGCCCTCCACGGCTGCTTCGTGCCGTACGACGCGACGTTCCTCGTGTTCAGCGACTACGCGCGCAACGCGGTGCGCATGAGCGCGCTGATGCACGCGCACGCGATCCACGTGTACACCCACGATTCGATCGGCCTCGGCGAGGACGGTCCCACCCACCAGCCGGTCGAGCATCTCGCCGCGCTGCGCTACATCCCCGGCAACGACGTGTGGCGCCCCTGCGACGCGGTCGAGTCGGCGATGGCATGGAAGGCGGCGATCGAGCGCCGCGACGGCCCCAGCTGCCTGGTGTTCTCCCGCCAGAACCTGGCCCACCAGCCGCGCAGCGAGGCGCAGGTCGCCGCGATCGCGCGGGGCGGCTACGTGCTGAAGGATTCGGCCGGCGCGCCGGAGCTGATCCTCGTCGCCACCGGCTCCGAGGTCGGGCTGGCGATGGAGGCGGCGGCGCGCCTGGGCGACAAGGTCCGGGTGGTGTCCATGCCGTCGACCGACGTGTTCGATCGCCAGGACGCGGCCTATCGCGAGTCCGTGCTTCCCGCGGCATGCCGGAAGCGCGTGGCCATCGAGGCCGGCACGTCCGACTTCTGGCGCAAGTACGTCGGCCTCGACGGTGCGGTGGTCGGCATGGACAGCTTCGGCGCCAGTGCCCCGGCGGACGCCCTGTTCCCGGAATTCGGCTTCACCGTCGACGCCGTCGTCGCGGCCGCCCGCGCGCTCTAGCCCCGCGGGGCTGGCCTGTGGCCGGCGCCGGCTAGGCGAACAGCAGCTTGGCGGCGGCGACGAGCAGCACCACGCCGAGCACGCGCCGCAGCCCGCGCACCGGCAACCAGCGCAACCCGAGCTGGCTGCCGAGCAGCGCGCCCACCGCCACCACGCCCAGCCACAGCGGCAGCATCGCCGGCAACCGGCCGGTGGCGTGCAGCAGTCCGGCCAGGCCGGTCAGCGAATTGATCCAGACGAAGGCGACCGACGTGCCACTGGCCTCGCGCGTCGGCATCCAGCGCGCGAACAGCAGCAGCGGGGTCAGGAAGATCGCGCCGCCGGTGCCGGTGAGGCCGGACAGCACGCCGATGCCCGCGCCCGCCGCGAGGCCCGGCAGCCACGGCACGTGGCGGCCGGCGCTGTCGCGGTCCTCCTGCTCGGCCCGCGCGGCATGGCGGAACACGCCGATCGCCGCGACCAGCAGCACCAGGCCCAGCAGCAGCGAATAGCGCTCGCGCGGCAGCTGCACCTGCGCGGCGAAGAACGCCGCCGGCGCCGACGCGAGCACGAACGGCAGCACGTTGCGCCAGCGCACGTGTCCGCCGCGCCACCAGCGCAGCAGGCCGATGCCACCCACCAGCAGGTTCAGCGCCAGCGCCGTGGGCCGCACCTGCTCGGGCGCGAAGCCCAGCAGCGCCATCGCCGCGATGTAGCCGCTCGCCCCCGCGTGGCCGACCGAGGCGTAGAGCGTGGCGACGAGCAGGAACAGCGCCGCCAGCAGCAGGTCGGCTCCGCTCATATCGTGTCCACCGGCAGGCGCAGGTAGCGCACGCCGTCCGCGTCCGGCTCGGGCAGGGCGCCGCCGCGGAGGTTCACCTGCAGCGCGGGCAGCAGCAGCGCCGGCACCGGCAGGGTCGCGTCGCGCTCGGTGCGCAGCGCGACGAATGCCGCTTCGGGCGTGTCCCCGCGCAGGTGGATGTTGTCGCGCTTCTGCGCGCCGATGGTGGTCTCGCAGGCCACCGCGCGGCCGCCCGGGCCGTAGTCGTGGCACACGAACACCCGGGTCTCGTCGGGCAGCGCGTACAGGCGGCGGATCGAGCGGTACAGCGTGGCGGCGTCGCCGCCGGGGAAGTCGCAGCGCGCGGTGCCGCCGTCGGGCATGAACAGGGTGTCGCCCGGGAACAGCGCGTCGCCGACGAGGTAGGCGCTGCAGTCGCTGGTGTGGCCGGGCACGGCGATGACGCGGGCCTGCAGCGCGCCGATCGCGAACGCATCGCCGTCGGCGAACAGGCGGTCGAACTGCGAGCCGTCGGCGCGGAACCCGTCGCCGAAGCCGAACACGCCGCGCCAGCGCGCCTGCACTTCGCGGATGCCTTCGCCGATGCCCAGCCGGGCGCCGGGCAGCTGCCGCCGCAGCCAGTCGCCGGCGCTGAGGTGGTCGGCGTGCGCGTGCGTCTCCAGGATCCAGTCCACGCGCAGGCCGTGCGCGCGCACGTGGTCCAGCAGCGCCTGCGCGGATGCGGTGCCGGTGCGCGCGGCGGCCGGGTCGTAGTCGAGCACCGGGTCCACGATCGCCGCGGCGCCGCCTTCGCCTTCGGCCACCACGTAGCTCCAGGTGTTCGTGCCCTTGTGGAAGAACGGCTGGACCAGCGGCTTCATGGTCGCCCCGGATTCGCTAAGGTAGGCGCAACTTTAGCGTGGAGCCGCCCGATGAAACCCATCGCGCCCGTGCTTGCCGGCCTTGCCGCGGCCTGCCTGGCCTGCCCGACGCCGCGCGCGGCGTGCGCGCAGTCGGCGCCCGGGGCGGCCCCGGCCGGACCCGCGCCCGCGGCCGCGGCGCAGGGGCAGTGGCGGGAGCCGCGCGCCGGCCTGCTCACCGGCGGCCAGCCTGCGCCCGGGGACTGGGCCGCGCTGAAGGCGCGCGGCGTCGCGATGGTGGTGAACCTCCGTCCCGACGCGGAGATGGGCGGGCGCAACGAGGCCGCCGAGGTCGCGGCCGCAGGCATGGCCTACGTGGGCATCCCCGTCGCGGGCGCCGACGCCATCGACGCCGACAACGCGCGCCGCCTGTGGACCCTGCTCAGGGCCACCGACGCGCCGGTGTTCGTGCATTGCGCCTCGGCCAACCGCGTCGGCGCGCTGCTCGCGCTGGGCGCGGCCCAATCCGGCGCGATGACCCCGGAGGCGGCGCTGGACTTCGGCCGCAGGGCAGGGCTCACGAGCCTGGAGCCGGTCGTGCGCGAGCGCCTCGGCCTGCCGCCAGCGCCGCCGGCGCCGGCCGCGCGCTGACCGCGGCGCTCAGCCGCCGAGGTCGGCGTCCAGCACCTGCGCGAGCCGCCATGCGGCCTGGCGCACGCGCTGTTCCGCGAGCGGGCGGAAACGGTCCAGGTAGGCGGTGTCCAGGGTGTGGCCCGCGGGATACAGGCCGCGCGCGGACACCAGCGTGCACGACTCGCGCGCCCAGGCTTCCGGCCCGGTGCCCGCGCCGTCGGCCGCCGGCGGCCACGGCAGCCGGTCGAGGCGGTCGGCATAGGGCGCGACCGCGTCGCGGTCGCCGCCGAAGCCGGCGGTGCCGAGGATGTAGTAGTCCCACACCGCGTGCAGGTTGGTGCCCATCACGCCGTCCACGTAGTTCCGGCGCGCGTAGGCCTCCGGCGGCAGGTCGGTGCGCAGGCTCACCTGGTAGCGGTTGCCGCCGGCGTCGTCGCGGTCGTTGGCGTGCATCGGCTGGTGCACGTCGCCGATGAAATGGACCACGAACTTCAGCGCGTCGCGGCGCTTCTCCAGCGGCTGCGAGCGGTCCGCGAGGATGCGGCGCTGGGCCTCGATCGCGGCGACCACGCAGTCGCCGCCCGGGCAGTCCCGCGGCGGCACGTAGTCGCAGTCGTGGCCCGGCGGGGTGTTGACGTAGTGCCACTTCGAGGTGGCCTTGAAGCGCTCCGGATCCAGGTCGCGCAACCGGTCGGCCCAGTCGGCCACGCCGGCGAGGGTCGGGTCGGCCTCGCCCGCGAGCAGGCGCTGCACTTCGGCGCGCGCGGCCGGGCCGAGGTGGCGCTGGGCGAGCTCGCCCACCAGGCGGTGGCCGAGCGCGCTCCAGGCCAGCGCCGACGGGCTCGCGGCGAGCGTCGCCACGAGCGCGGCGGCCATGGCGGCGAGGCGGACGCCGCGGCGGCGGCGGGGCTGGGCGGGCGGGGCGGGCGCGTGCGTGGACATGGTCGGGGCCTTCAGGGAATGGTCGGCGGCGGGCGCCGGGATGCGGGGTAAAATACCCGGATTCCGCGGGATTCTCCCGCAGCTTTCCTTCACTTCCAGGAGTCGGTCGACATGGCGATCAGGGTGGGCATCAACGGTTTCGGCCGCATCGGGCGCAACGTGCTGCGCGCGGCGGTCCAGAACTTCGACGGCGACATCGAGATCGTCGGCATCAACGACCTGCTCGAGCCCGACTACCTGGCCTACATGCTGCGCTACGACTCCGTGCACGGCCGCTTCAAGGGCGAAGTGTCGGTCGAGGGCAACCACCTGGTCGTGAACGGCAGGAAGATCCGCCTGACCCAGGAGCGCGACCCCGCCAACCTGAAGTGGAACGAGGTCCAGGCCGACGTGGTGATCGAGTCCACCGGCCTGTTCCTGACCAAGGAGACGGCGCAGAAGCACATCGACGCCGGCGCGAGGAAGGTGATCATGTCGGCGCCGTCGAAGGACGACACGCCGATGTTCGTGTACGGCGTGAACCACGCGACCTACAAGGGCGAGGCCATCGTCTCCAACGCCTCGTGCACCACCAACTGCCTGGCGCCGCTGGCCAAGGTGCTGCACGACAAGTGGGGCATCAAGCGCGGCCTGATGACCACCGTGCACGCCGCCACCGCCACCCAGAAGACCGTGGATGGCCCGTCCAACAAGGACTGGCGCGGCGGCCGCGGCATCCTCGAGAACATCATCCCGTCGTCCACCGGCGCGGCCAAGGCCGTCGGCGTGGTCATTCCCGAACTCAACAAGAAGCTGACCGGCATGTCGTTCCGCGTGCCGACCTCGGACGTGTCCGTCGTGGACCTCACCGCGGAGCTCGAGAAGCCGGCCACCTACGCCGAGATCTGCGCCGAGATGAAGGCGCAGAGCGAGGGCGCGCTGAAGGGCATCCTCGGCTACACCGAGGACAAGGTGGTGGCCACCGACTTCCGCGGCGACGCGCGCACCTCGATCTTCGACGCCGAGGCCGGCATCGCGCTCGACCCGACGTTCGTCAAGCTGGTCGCGTGGTACGACAACGAGTGGGGCTATTCGAACAAGTGCCTGGAGATGGTCCGCGTCGTCGCGGGCTGACCGCGCCCGCGATGCTGCCCGCAGCGCCCGACGCCGCGCCTGCCGACGCGATTCCCTCGCACGCGCAGATCGCGGCGCTGGTCGACCGCTTCTACGACCGGGTCCGGGTCCATCCGGACCTCGGCCCGGTCTTCAACGCGGCCGTGGACGACTGGGCGGAGCACAAGCGCCTGCTCACCTCGTTCTGGTCCTCGGTGATCCTGCGCGCGGGCACCTACCGCGGCAATCCGATGCAGAAGCACCGCGGCCACCCGATCACCACGCAGCATTTCGTGCAGTGGCTGGCGCTGTGGCGCGAGACCGCCGACGAGCTGCTCGCGCCCGCGCAGGCCGAGCTCGTGCACGCCTACGCCGACCGCATCGGCCGCAGCCTGCGCTACGGCCTCGGCCTGCCCGAGCCGGGGCAGGGGCCGGTGCCGCTGGGGCCGCGCGCGCCGCTGCTGCGCGGCTGAGCCGCGCCTGCGACAATCCGCAATTCGTTTTCCACGCAACACGCCACAGGGGCCGACGATGACCATCCGCCGCATGACCGACCTCGACCTGCGCGGCCAGCGCGTGCTGGTGCGCCAGGACCTGAACGTGCCGGTGGAGAACGGCCGGGTCACCTCCGACCAGCGCATCCTCGCCTCGTTGCCGACGCTGCGCATGGCGCTGGACGCCGGCGCCGCGGTGATGGTGATGTCGCACCTGGGCCGCCCGAAGGAGGGCGCGTGGAGCGAGGCCGATTCGCTCGCGCCCGTCGCCGCGCGCCTCTCGGAGCTGCTGGGCCGCGAGGTGCCGCTGGTGCGCGACTACCTCGACGGCGTGGACGTCGCGCCGGGCCAGCTGGTGCTGCTGGAGAACTGCCGCATGAACGTCGGCGAGAAGGCCGACGACGAGGCGCTGGCGAAGCGCTACGCCGCGCTGTGCGACGTGTTCGTGATGGACGCGTTCGGCACCGCGCACCGGGCGCAGGCGTCCACGCACGGCGTGATCCGCTTCGCCAGGCAGGCCTGCGGCGGCCCGCTGCTGATGGCCGAGCTCGACGCGCTGGCCAGGGCGCTCGGGCACCCGGCGCGCCCGCTGCTCGCGATCGTCGCCGGCTCGAAGGTGAGCACCAAGCTGGAGCTGCTGTCCTCGCTGGTCGGCAAGGTGGACCAGCTCATCGTCGGCGGCGGCATCGCCAACACCTTCATCGCGGCCGCCGGCCACGGCGTGGGCAAGTCGCTGTACGAGCCCGACCTGGTGGCGACCGCGAAGGAGATCATGGACGCCGCCCGCGCGCGCGGCGCCGACATCCCGGTGCCGGTGGACGTGGTGGTCGCGCCCGAATTCAAGGCCGACGCGCCGGCCACGGTGAAGGCGGTGGACGCGATCGGCGCCGACGACATGGTCCTCGACATCGGCCCGCGCACCGCCGCGCGCTACGCGGACATGGTCGCCGCGGCTGGCACCGTGGTCTGGAACGGCCCGGTCGGCGTGTTCGAGTTCGACGCCTTCGGCAAGGGCACCGAGACGCTGGCGCGCGCGATCGCCGCGTCGCAGGCGTTCTCCATCGCCGGCGGCGGCGACACGCTCGCGGCCGTGGACAAGTACGGCATCGCCGGCGACGTGTCCTACATCTCCACCGGCGGCGGCGCGTTCCTCGAGTTCCTCGAAGGCAAGACCCTGCCCGCGGTCGCGGCGCTCGAAGCCCGCGGCTGAAAAAAGGTGCTAGCGTTCCGGCCATGACACCGCACCGCCGCCGGACCCGGATCCTCGCCACGCTCGGCCCCGCCACCGACCCGCCCGGCATGCTCGACGCGCTGCTGCGCGCGGGCGTGGACGTGGTCCGCTTGAACTTCTCGCACGGCGACCCGTCGGCGCAGGTGGCCCGCGCGCAGGCGGTGCGCGAGGCGGCGGAGCGCGTCGGCGTGGAGGTCGGCATCCTCGTGGACCTGCCCGGGCCGAAGCTGCGCATCGAGCGTTTCGCCGCCGGCAAGGTGCGGCTGCGCGCCGGCGACCGCTTCGACCTGGTCGCGAGCGCAGAGGCGCCGGCGGGCGACGAGCGCCAGGTCGGCATCAGCTACCTCGGGCTGCCGCGCGACGTGCGCCCGGGCGATACGCTGCTGCTCGACGACGGCATGGTCCAGCTGCGCGTGGAGCGGGTGGAAGGCGAACGCATCGCCACCACCGTGCTCAACGACGGCCAGCTGTCCGACCGCAAGGGCCTGAACCGGCAGGGCGGCGGCCTCTCCCTCGGCGCGCTCACCGACCGCGACCGCGAACTGATCGGCGTCGCCGCGGGCATCGGCGCCGACTTCATCGCGGTGTCGTTCTGCCGCAACGCGGCGGACATGGAGGAGGCGCGCGCCATCGCCCGCAGCCACGGCAGCGACGCCGCGCTGTGCGCCAAGATCGAACGCTCGGAGGCGATCGCCAACCTGGCCGGGATCATCGAGGCCTCGGACACGGTCATGGTCGCCCGCGGCGACCTCGGCGTGGAGATCGGCGACGCCGAGCTGCCCGGCCTGCAGAAGAAGATCATCCGCGAATCACTGGAGCGCGGGCGCGTGGTCATCACCGCGACGCAGATGCTGCAGTCCATGGTGGACAGCCCGATCCCGACCCGGGCCGAGGTGCTGGACGTCGCCAACGCCGTCATCGACGGCACCGACGCCGTGATGCTGTCGCAGGAGACTGCGGCCGGCAGCCACCCGCTGAAGGCGGTGGAGGCGATGGCGCGCATCTGCGTGGGCGCCGAGCGGCAATTCGAGATGGACACCGACTTCGAGCGCGCGCAGCGCGACCTGCAGCGCGCCGACCAGGCCATCGCCATGGCCGCGATGTTCCTCTCCGAGCACATCGGCGTGCGCGCGATCGTCGCGATGACCGAATCCGGCGGCACCGCCCGGTACCTCTCGCGCTACCGCTCCAACGTGCCGATCTACGGCCTGTCGCGGCACGCCGGCGCCCGGCGCCGGATGGCGCTGATGCGCGACGTGGTGCCGGTGGCCTTCGACAGCCGCGGCCTCGCCACCCGCGAGGCCGCGCGCGATGCGCTCAAGGCCTTGTTCGACAAGGGGCTGCTGGCCGAGGGCGACCGCGTGGTGTTCACCAGCGGCGACCACATGGAGCACCACGGGGCCACGAATACGCTGCGCCTGTTGCAGGTAGGTTCAGGTGGCCGGGCCGAAGGTTTGGGGGAAATCTGAACCGGTGGAAGGGGGAGCAATGAAGCTGAAGGCCATCATCGCCTGCTGCCTGGCCGGCAGCGTGTTCGCGGCGGGCTACGCCGCCGCTGAGCAGGACCTGTTCAGGAGCAAGGACGCGGTCATCGCCAACGAGGGCAAGATCGGCGACAGGTGGATGCTGGCCGAGGGCGCGACGCTCGCGGTCCCGGCCTACCCGGCAGCGTTCGCCCAGCGTGGCGACGACGTCTGCATGGCGCTGGGCTATCGGATCAACCCGGATGGCTCGACCTCGGATTTCGCCGTGTTCAAGCAGTGGAACAGCGCCGACGGCGACAAGGAGCCGGAGGCCGGCTACTGGGAGGCCTTCGCCAACGCGGGGGCGGAGGCGCTCGCGCAGTGGCGGTTCCAGCCGCGGCCCGACGCCAGGCCCGTGCGTCCGACCTACACGGTGGCCACGCTGGCCTTCACCGGCACCAACGGCCCGGGAGGCGACATCCGCGCCAACTGCAAGGTGGAGGACCTGGCGGCGGCGATCCAGGCCCGCAAGTCCAAGGCCTACATGAAGCATTCGCGCGACCGCGCCGAGCTCGACCGCGCCAACCATGCCAACAACCTCCGCACCATGGTGGAGAGTCCGCGGACCCTTCCCCGGCCGGCCAACTGAGGTCCCATCGCGGTGCGATCCATCCCGGGCGCGCGGCCGGCCTTCATGGCCGCCGCGGCCCGGCATGACGGGTCCGGCGGCGGGGCGGCGGCTATAATCCCGCCTTTCCCGTCGCCTCCCCGGACCCAACCATGAGCATCGAACAGCTTGCCGAGACCGCCCGCGCGATGGTCGCGCCGGGCAAGGGCATCATCGCCATCGACGAATCCACGGGCACCATCGCCAAGCGCTTCGCCGGCGTGGGCGTGGAGAACACCGAGGAGAACCGCCGCGCCTACCGCGAGATGCTGCTGACGACCCCCGGCCTGGGCGAGCACATCTCCGGCGCGATCCTGTACGACGAGACCCTGCGCCAGTCCACGAAGGACGGGGTCCCGTTCGCCAAGGTGATGCAGCAGAACGGCATCATCCCCGGCATCAAGGTGGACAAGGGCACGACCCCGCTGGCCGGCTTCCCCGGCGAGCTCGTCACCGAGGGCCTCGACGGCCTGCGCGACCGCCTCAAGGAGTACGCCGCCCTGGGCGCGCGCTTCGCCAAGTGGCGCGCGGTGATCACCATCGGCGACGACATGCCCTCGGGCACCTGCATCGAGGCCAATGCCCACGCGCTGGCGCGCTACGCCGCGCTGTGCCAGGAGCAGGGCCTGGTGCCGATGGTGGAGCCGGAAGTGCTGATGGACGGCGACCACGACATCGAGACCTGCTTCGAGGTCACCGAAGTCGTGCTGCGCTCGCTGTTCGACGCCCTGTTCAACCAGAACGTGATGCTCGAGGGCACCATCCTGAAGGCGTCCATGGTCGTCTCCGGCAAGGATTGCCCGGAGCAGGCCAGCGTCGAGGAAGTGGCCGAGTCCACCCTCATGTGCCTGAAGTCGGCGGTGCCGGCGATCCTGCCGGGCATCGTGTTCCTGTCGGGCGGCCAGAGCGACGAGGACGCCACCGCGCACCTCGACGCGATGAACCGCATGGGCCCGCACCCGTGGCCGCTGAGCTTCAGCTACGGCCGCGCGATGCAGCAGGCCGCGCTGAAGATCTGGGCCCAGGACCCGAAGAACAACGTCGCGAAGGCGCAGGCGATGGTCCTGGAGCGCGCGCGCGACAACGGCCTGGCGGCGCTCGGCCGCTGGTCCCGGGCCGCCTGAGCGCGGCCGTCCCGGACGCCCCGCGCGGGCCCGTAACGCGCGCGGGGCGCCCCGGTTGACCGGCGCCGGCCATGCCGGAAGGCATGCGTCGGTCGTCATGGGGGCCGTCTAGAATGCGGCCCATGACTGCAAGCGATTCCGGAGTGCGCTGGCGCCTGGCCGGCGGCCTTGTCCTGTGCCTGCTGGCGGCCGCCTGCCAGCGCGACGCCGGCGGCCCGGGCGGGCGCGCTGGCGACCGCGGCAAGCCGGTGCCGGTCGTGGTCGAGGCCGTCCGCCAGCAGCCCTGGCGCGACGAGTTGCGCGCGCTCGGCACGGTGGCGGCGCACGAGTCCGTCACCGTCACCGCCAAGGTCAGCGAGACCGTCGAGCAGGTGCATTTCGAGAGCGGCCAGTCGGTGGCGCGCGGCGCGCCGCTGGTGACCTTGTCCGGGCGCCAGCAGGAGGCCGCGCTCGCCTCCGCCGAGGCGGCGGCCGAGGAGGCCGAGCGCCAGTTCCAGCGCCAGTCGCAGCTGGCCGGCCAGCAGCTGGTGGCGCGCGCCACCCTGGACGCGCAGCGCGCGGCCCGCGATTCGGCGCGCGCGCAGGTGGCGCAGATCCGCGCCAACCTCGCCGACCGGGTGATCCGCGCTCCGTTCGCGGGCGTGCTCGGCATCCGCCAGGTCAGCCCGGGCGCGCTGGTGCAGCCGGGCACGGTGATCGCCACGCTGGACGACGTGCACCGCGTGTACGTGGACTTCCCGGTGCCGGAGACCGAGCTCGCCGGCGTCGCCCCGGGACAGGCCGTGACGGGCACGACCAGCACCTGGCCGGGCCGCACGTTCGCCGGCACGGTCGAGGTCGTGTCGGCGCGCCTGGACACCGCCTCGCGCGCCGCGACCGTGCGTGCCGACTTCCCCAACCCCGACGGCGCGCTGCGCCCCGGCATGCTCGTCGAGGTGCGGCTCACGCGCGGGGAGCGCCCGGCGCTGGTGGTGCCCGAGATCGCCGTGCAGCAGGTCGGCACGGAGACGTTCGTGTGGCGCGTCGGCGAGGACAACCGCGTGGCCAAGGCCGACGTCGTGGTCGGCGGCCGCGTGCCCGGGCGCGTGATGGTCCGCGAGGGGCTCAAGGCCGGCGACCGCATCGTCACCGACGGCGTCGGCAAGCTGCGCGAAGGCGACCTGGTCGAGGCCGCCGCGCCGCGATGAGGATCTCCGACCTCTCCATCAGGCGGCCGGTGCTGGCCGCGGTGATGAGCCTGCTGCTGATCGTGCTGGGCGTGATGTCGTTCCTGCGGCTCACCCTGCGCGAGCTGCCGGCGATCGATCCGCCGATCGTGTCGGTGAGCGTGGACTACCCGGGCGCTTCCGCGGCGGTGGTGGAGACCCGCATCACCCAGGCGCTCGAGGACGCGCTCGCCGGCATCGAAGGCATCAACACCATCGAGTCGCGCAGCCGCAACGGCTCGTCCAACATCAGCATCGAGTTCCTGCCCACCCGCGACATCGAGGCCGCCGCCAACGACGTGCGCAACGCGGTGAGCCGGGTCGCCGACCGCATGCCCGACCAGGCGGACCCGCCCGAGATCCGCAAGGTCGAGAGCGACTCCGACGCGATCATGTGGCTGAACCTGCGGTCCTCGAAGATGGACACGCTGCAGCTCAGCGACTACGCCGACCGCTACATCACCGACCGCTTCTCCAGCCTGCCGGGCGTGGCCCAGGTGTTCCTCGGCGGCGCGCAGCGCTACGCCATGCGCATCTGGCTGGACGGCGACCGGCTGGCCGCCCGCGGCCTCACCGCCGCCGACGTCGAGGCCGCGCTGCGCGCCGAGAACGTCGAGCTCGGCGCCGGCCGCATCGAATCGCAGGACCGCGACTTCCTGCTGCGCGTCTCCCGCGACTACACCACCGCCGAGGCGTTCGCGCGCATGCCCATCGCCAAGGGCAAGGACGGCTACGTGGTCGTGCTCGGCGACGTCGCCCGGGTCGCGCTGGAGTCGGCCGAGCGCCGCGCCTACTACCACAGCAACGGCGAGCCGGCGGTCGGCATCGGCATCGTCAAGACCTCCACGGCCAACAGCCTGGACGTCGCGCGGGCGGCCCGCGAGGAGGCCGGGCGCGTGCGCGCGACGCTGCCGGAGGGCACCGACATCTACGTCGCCTTCGACTCGACGACGTTCATCGAGACCGCGGTCGAGCGCGTCTATGCCACGCTCATCGAAGCGATCGTGCTGGTGCTCATCGTGATCTGGCTGTTCCTGGGCAGCGTGCGCGCCGCGCTGATCCCGGCGGTGACCGTGCCGGTGTGCCTGGTGGCCTCGTTCATCGCCCTGTACGTGTTCGGCTTCTCGATCAACCTGCTGACCCTGCTCGCGCTGGTGCTGTGCATCGGCCTGGTGGTGGACGACGCCATCGTGGTGGTGGAGAACGTGCAGCGGCGCGTGGACCTCGGCGAGCCGGCGCTGGTCGCGGCGCGGCGCGGCACGAAGCAGGTGGCGTTCGCGGTGCTGGCGACCACGGCGGTGCTGATCGCGGTGTTCCTGCCGGTCGGCTTCCTGCAGGGCAACACCGGCCGCCTGTTCCGAGAGCTGTCGGTGGCGCTGGCGGCGGCGGTGGCGATCTCCGCGTTCGTGGCGCTGACGCTGACGCCGATGATGGCTTCCAAGCTGCTGCGCCCGCACACCGGGCCGCACGCCGTGCACGGCAACCGGGTGAGCGAGTGGCTCAACGCGCGCTTCGCCCGGGTCGCACAAGGCTACCGCTCGCTGCTCGCGCGCAGCGTGCACCGCACCTGGCTGTTCGGCGGCATCATGCTCGCCGCGGTGGCCGTGGCGCTGCTGCTGTTCCGGCAGCTGCCGTCCGAGCTGGCGCCGGCCGAGGACCGCGGTTCGTTCCAGCTGATGATCGAGGGCCCGGAGGGCGCGGGCTTCGACTACACCGTCGCGCAGACGAAGAAGGTGGAACGGATCCTGGCCGGCGAGATCGGGCCGGGCAAGCCGATCCAGCGCGTCAACCCGCGCGTGCCCGGCAGCTTCGGCGCGAGCGAGGAGATGCACACCGCGCGCGCCAGCGTGTTCCTGTCCGACTGGCGCGAGCGCGACCAGGACACCGCCGAGGTCGCCGCGGCGCTGCAGAAGAAGTTCGAGGGCCTGACCGGCGTGCGCGTGCGCAGCCAGGTCGGCGGCGGCCTCGTGCGCACCCGCGGCCAGCCGTTCCAGCTGGTGCTCGGCGGCCCGGATTACGCCGAGCTCGCGCGCTGGCGCGACATCATGCTGGCGAAGATGGACGCCAACCCCGGCCTGGTCGGCCCGGATTCGGACTACAAGGAAACGCGCCCGCAGATGCGCGTGATCATCGACCGCCAGCGCGCCGCCGACCTCGGGGTGAGCGCCGCGAGCATCGGCAAGGCGCTGGAGACGATGATGGGCGGCCTGCGCGTCACCACGTTCGTGGACGACGGCGAGGAATACGACGTGGTCCTGCAGGCCGACCGCGACGCGCGCGCCTCCGCCGCCGACCTGTCGGCGCTGCAGGTGCGCGCCGCCGACGGCAGCCTGGTGCCGCTGTCGAACCTGGTGACGTTGCGCGAGATCGCCGAGCCCGGCACCTACAACCGCTTCAACCGGCTGCGCTCGATCACGCTCAGCGCAGGCCTGGCGCCCGGCTACCGCCTCGGCGACGCCATCGCCTGGGCGCAGCAGGCGGTGGAGGAGAACCTGCCCGAGTACGCGCAGGTGAGCTGGAAGGGCGAGTCGCGCGAGCTGCAGCAGTCCGGCGCCGAGGTGCTGGTGACGTTCGCGCTGGCGCTGCTGATCGTCTATCTCGCGCTCGCGGCGCAGTTCGAGAGCTTCCTGCACCCGCTGGTGATCATGCTCACCGTGCCGCTCGGCGTGCTGGGCGCGCTGCTCGGGCTGTGGATCACCGGTGGCACGCTGAACCTGTTCTCGCAGATCGGCGTGGTGATGCTGGTGGGCCTGGCCGCCAAGAACGGCATCCTGATCGTGGAGTTCGCCAACCAGCTGCGCGACGCCGGCCGCAGCGTGCACGACGCGATCGTCGAGGCCGCGGCGATCCGCCTGCGCCCGATCCTGATGACCTCGATCGCGACGATCATGGGCGCGGTCCCGCTGGTGCTGGCCGGCGGCCCGGGCTCGGCGAGCCGCGGCACCATCGGCATCGTGATCGTGTTCGGCGTGGCGGTGGCGACGTTCCTGTCGCTGTTCGTGATCCCGGCGTTCTACACGCTGATCGCGCCGCACACGCATTCGCCGGAGGCCGTCGCCCACGAGCTGGAGGCGCTGGAAGCCACCACGCCGGAGGCGGGCGGGCACGCGTGAGCGCGCGCGGCGGCCACGCGCCGGCCCCGGAGCTGCGGCTGCACGGCCTGCACGCGGTGCAGGCCGCGTTCGCGCGGCGCCCGGAGGCGCTGCGCAAGCTTTACCTGGCGGAGGCGCGGATTCCCGCGCTGCAGCCGTTGCTGGAATGGTGCGTCGCGCACCGCATCGGCTACCGCGTCGTCGGCGAGGAGGACCTGCGCCGCCTCGCCGCCAGCGCGCACCACGAGGGCGTGGTGGCCGACATGTTGCGCGAGGAACCCGTGCCGCTCACGGCCTGGCTGCGCGACCTGCCGCCCGGCCCGTGCTGCGCGCTGTGGCTCGACGGCGTGGGCAACCCGCACAACCTCGGCGCGATGCTGCGCTCGGCGGCGCATTTCGGCGCGGCCGCGGTGCTGCTGCCGAAGACGTCGACACTGGCGCTCTCGGGCGCGGCGGCGCGCGTGGCCGAGGGCGGCGCCGAGGCCGTGCGCTTCGTGCGCATGGGCCGCCCGGACAATGCGCTTGCACAGCTGCGCGGCGCGGGCTTCGCGCTCGCCGCGACGGTGGTGCGCGGCGGCGCGGACCTGTTCGCCACGCCGCTGCCGCGGCGCCCCGCTTCGGCCACGAACGCGGTACCGCGGCGGACGCGCGATGCGGTGTTGCGGACGTGCGGGACGCGACGCCCCAGGGCGGGCATGCCCACGCCTCGCGTGGGCGTGCCCGCTCCCCCGCGTCGCGGGAACCGCGCGCGCTACGACGAACGGATCTTCGCGCCGGTCAGGGGCGCTGGCGGGCCTTGGCGGGCGAGCTGCCGAAGTGGCCTTCGGCCTGCGCGGCGAGGTAGGTGAACACCGTGTACGCGGCCACGTTCTGCCGCAGCACCTCCGGGTCGATCTTGTCGAGCGTGTCGTCCGGCGTGTGGTGCAGGTCGAAGTAGTCCGTGGCGTCGTGGCCCAGCCAGGCCCAGGCCGCGCCCATGCCCGCGTACGGGATGATGTCGGATTCCGGCGAGCCCTCGCCCGGGCGCCATTCGACGCCGAGCGGCGCCAGCGCCTGCGCGATCTGCCCGATCGCGTCCTTCGCGCCCTCGTCGAGGTTGCCGGCGTCGAAGCCGTAGATGCGGCCGGCGCCGAGGTCGCTCTCGGAGACGAGCGCGTGCTTCTCCAGCTCGGCGGCGTGGGCGCGGGCGTAGGCGAAGCCGCCGTGCAGGCCCTGCTCCTCGTTGGCGAACGCGACCACGCGGATGGTGCGCGCCGGGCGCTGCGGCAGCCCGGCGATCAGCTTCGCCGCGGCCATCGAGATGCCGATGCCGGCGGCGTCGTCGATCGCGCCGGTGCCCTCGTCCCAGGAATCCAGGTGCCCGCCGATGAGCACGATCTCGTCGGGGCGGCTGGCGCCGGTGATCTCGCCGATGACGTTGTGCGAGGTGTACTCGCCGTCGAAGCCGCAATCGAGCGCGAGGCGCACGCGCGTGCCGGGATCCAGCGCGGCGAGGCGCGCCAGCTGGTCGGCGTCGGGGTTGGACAGCGCGGCCATCGGGATCGGCTGCACGCCCTCGGCGTAGCGGCTCATGCCGGTGTGCGCCACGCGGTGGGTGTCGGTGCCCGCGGAGCGCATCAGGAAGCCGATGGCGCCGGCACGGCTCGCCAGCGAGGCGCCGGTGCCACGGATGCGCGAACCCATGCCGTAGCCGCGGCCGTCCTGCGCGCGTTCCATGCGCACGTCCACGAACGCGATCTTGCCCTTGAGCGACCCCGGCGCCGCCTGCTCCAGCGATGCGAGGTCGGCGAAGCGCACCACCTGGCCCTCGACGGTGCCGCCGACGCTGCCGCCGAGCGCGGTGACGACGAGCTTCTGCGCGTGCGGGCCGAGCACCTCGGCGGACTGGCTGCGGCGCACCCACTTCGGGAAGGTGACCGGTTCGGTCCAGACCTTGTCGAAGCCGAGTTCCCGGAACTTCGCCTGCGCCCATTCCACGGCGCGCGCGTCGCCCTCGCTGCCGGCCACGCGCGGGCCGACCTCGGTGGTCAGCGACTCGGTGACCTTCCAGCCCGTGTCGTCGGCGAGCGCCGCCTCGCGCAGGCGCGCCGCGGTGTCGAGCGCCGACTGCGGAATGCGGACAGGTTCCGCCGCAATGGCGGGCAGGGAGACGAGCAGGGCGAGCAGCAGCGGCGCGAGGCGCATGGCGGAAGCTCCATCGGGGACGGGAAAACGCCGAGCGTAGCAGCCGCCGGCGGGGCGCCGCTATGCCTGTCGTCATGGCGCGCGGTGGACGGGCGCGGGCGCCCGCCACCGCCTGCTCAGCGCCGCAGCGCGTCGCGGATGTCGCGCAGCAGCAGCACTTCCTCGGGCGGCGCCGCGGGCGCTTCCTCGGCGGGCCGGCGCAGGCGGTTGTAGGCCTTGAGGAACAGGAAGATCACGAGCGCGATCAGCAGGAAGTCGATCGCCGCCTGGATGAAGGTGCCGTAGGCGACCGCGACCTCGGGTACCGCGTTGCCGGCGGCGTCCGCCGTGGCCGGTTTCAGCACGTACTTCCAGTCGGACACGCTGACGCCGCCGAGCAGCACGCCGACCAGCGGCATCACGATGCCGTCCACCAGTGCGCTGACGATCTTGCCGAACGCCGCGCCGATGACCACGCCGACCGCCAGGTCCACGACGTTGCCGCGGGCGATGAACGCCTTGAACTCGCTGACCATTCCCATCGTCCGTCCTCCTTGCAGCAGCCCCTGCGGGCCCAAGGCTACCCCGCCGCGGCCGGCGGCGCGACGTGGCCCTCGAACGCCACCACGCCGTCGAGGCTGGCGCGGAAGCGGTCCCCGACCTGGAGCGGCCCCACGCCGGCGGGCGTGCCCATGAACACCAGGTCGCCCGCGCGCAGCCGGTAGAGCCGCGACAGCTCGACCAGGATGTCCGGCACGTCCCAGATCAGGTCGCGCAGCGCGCCGTGCTGGCGCCGTTCGCCGTTGACCTCGAGGGTGAGGGAGCGCGCGGACAGGTCGCCGGCCGCGGCCAGCGGCACGAGCTCGCTGACCGGCGCCGAGGCGTCGAAGGCCTTGCCCACGTCCCAGGGCAGGCCGCGCGCCTTGGCTTCGGCCTGCAGGTCGCGGCGGGTCAGGTCCAGGCCGACGCCGCAGGCCTCGACCAGGGCCGCGGCGGCCTCGCGCGTGAGCTCGCCGTGCGGCGCGTCGGCGCCGAGCCCCACCACCAGCTCGACCTCGTGGTGCAGCTCGCGCGTGCCCGGCGGATAGGGCACCACGCCGTCGCGCACGATCGCGTCGGCGGGCTTGAGGAAGAACACGGGGCGTCCGCGCGCGGCCGGATCGGCCGGCGCCGCGCCCATCTCGCGCGCATGGTCGGCGAAGTTGCGGCCGACGCAGTAGATCCGGTGGACCGGCCGCATGCGGCGGTCAGCGCCCGCCGTCGACCACGCTGTAGTCGCCGTCGACCACGCGGCCGTGCGCCGCGTGGCGCTTGGCCGCGGCGGCGTCGCGCGGGCGCACCAGGCGCGCGACCAGGCCGATGGCGAGCATCGCGGCGCCGATGAAGACGCTCGCGACCACGAGCACCGCCAGCAGCGCCAGGCCGAGCAGCCCCATCAGCAGGCGCAGCAGCGGATGCCGGCGATGCCGCGACGGCATCTGCGCGGCGCGGAAGAAGGCATGGCGGTCGAAGCGGAAGTGCAAGGCGGACATCGGCGGCGGAGCTCGTGACACAATCCGGCCGGAGCCGGGGGACCGGCAGTATCGGGCGAGGCGCAGTCGGGGTTGTGAGAACTTCGTTAAACGATGGTGCGCCGTCCGCCGCGGAAGGCCAGGAGCCAGCACTGGCGCCGCTTTCCGCGCTCGAGGACGGCGGCTACGCCGAAGCCGAGGCCGTGGTGGACGGCTCGGCCGAATCCCTGGTCCTGCACCGCGACGGCGACAACGTGCGCGCCTGGCTCAATGTCTGCCCGCACGCCGGGCGGCGCCTGGACTGGGCGCCGGGCAAGTTCCTGCGCTCGAAGGAAGGCCTGCTGGTGTGCGCGGTGCACGGCGCGAGCTTCGAGCCGCGCGGCGGCACATGCGTGGCCGGGCCGTGCCGCGGCGACGCGCTGCGCGCGGTGCCGGTGGTGGTGCGCGACGGCGCGGTCTACCTCAGAACAGCAGGTTCACCATCAGCACGATGATCGCGGTGTAGGCCAGGGTCAGCGGGCCGCCGACGCGCCAGATGTCGCGCGGCGTGTAGCCGGCCGGGCCGGTGATCATCGAGATGGACGGGTTCGACGCGGTGATGAAGTTGTTGGACGCCGACAGCGCCACCACCAGCGCGAACGCGGTCGGGTTGCCGCCCACCGCCAGCGCGAGGTTGATCGCCAGCGGCACCATCACGATGGTCGCGCCGACGTGGCTGATCACCAGCGAGAACACCGTGGCGAGCAGCGCGAGCACGACCTCGATCGCCCAGCCGGGCATGCCGTCCGGGAGCTGCTCGATGCTGTGGCCCGCCACCCAGGCGGCGGCGCCGCTGCTGTCCATCGCCCAGCCGAGCGGGATCAGGCAGGCCATCAGGAACACCGTCTTCCAGCTGATCGCCGCGTAGGCCTCGTCCATCTTCAGCACGCCGGTGACCAGCATGCCGGCCACGCCGGTCATCAGCGCGATCGAGATCGGGATGCGCGAGGACAGCGCCAGCAGCATCGTGACCGCGAAGATCACCATCGCGATCCGGAACTTGTGCGGGCGCTGCTCGCCCTTGGGGTAGTCGGTGACGACCACGAAGTCGCGGCTCTTCGCGGCTTCCGCCAGGTCGGTCCAGATGCTGTGCAGCACCAGCATGTCGCCGGCGCGCAGTGGCATCGAGCGGACGTCGGAGGTGTGCACCTCCTTGTCGCGGTTGATGGCGAGCAGGCTGATGCCGTGCTGCTTGCGCAGGCGCAGGTCGGCGGCGGTCTTGCCGATGAACTTCGAGGTCGGCGGCACCACCGCCTCGGAAATGCCGGCGCGGCTCGGGTTGAACAGGTCGCCGAACTCGCGCAGGCGCGTGGACAGGCGCAGGAAGTGGTTCTGCGCGAAGTCCACCACCTGCTGGCGCGGGCCCATCGCGCCGAGCACGCTGCCCACCCAGATGCGGCTGTCGCCGGGCGGCGCCAGCCGCGATTCGTTGCCGGTCTTGAGCGCGAGCAGCAGCGGCGCGCCGTGCAGGCGCTCGGCCTCGCCCAGGGCCATGCCCACCAGCGGGCTGTCGGCGCCCACCGTGAGCTCGAACACGTCGCCCTCGATCCCGTAGGTGTTGGCGAAGTAGCTCTGGGTGCGGGCGGGCGTCACGCCCTTGTCGGTGTCGTCGCGCAGGCCCTTCATGCCCCAGAAGCGGAAGTACGCCAGGCACGCCAGCAGCAGCGCCAGGCCGATCGGCAGCGGCGCGAACATCTTCAGCGGCACCAGCGTCGCCGCGCCGGAGGGCAGGTTGGCGTTGGCCGAGACCAGCAGGTCGTTGAGCAGGATCAGCGGCGAGTTGCCGACCATGGTCAGGCCGCCGCCCATGATGATCGCGGCCGCGATCGGCATCAGCAGCCGCGACAGCGGCACGCCGGTGCGCGCCGACAGGCGGGAGGCGATCGGCAGGTAGAGCGCGGTCACCGAGGTGTTCTGCATGATCGCCGAGTTCAGGCCGGCCACGGCCTGCGCGTACAGCAGCAACCGCTGCTCGACGCCGTGCGCGCGCCGCAGCAGCCAGCCGGCGAGGCGGTTGAGCGCGCCGGTGCGGTCGAGCCCCGCGCCGAGGATCATCGTGGCGATCACGTTGATCACCGCGTCGGAGGAGAAGCCGCTGAAGATGTCCTCGGGCGCCACCAGCCCGGTGAGCCCGAGCAGGACCAGCACCACGAGCGCGACCACGTCGGCGCGGATGCGCTCGAACAGGAACATCACCATCGTGAAGCCCACCAGCCCGAGCACGAGCTTCATGTCGGTGGTGAGCGCCAGCGCGGTATCCAATGTGGCGGGGTCCCCGTCCCTGATCCTGGTCGTCTAGCCTTCGTCGCGCCTGTCGTACAGCAGGTCCCACACGCCGTGGCCCAGCCTCAGCCCGCGTGCCTCGAAGTGGGTCCGGGGCCGCCATTCCGGCCGCGGCACGTGCCCGCGCGGGCCGGCCCGGTTGCGCAAGCCGGGCTCGGCGTCGAGCACGTCCCACATCTGCTCCGCATAGTCCTGCCAATCGGTGGCGAGGTGCAAGCGCCCGCCCGGGGCCAGCTTGCGCGCCAGCAGCGCGGCGAACGCAGGCTGGACCAGGCGGCGCTTGTGGTGGCGCTTCTTGTGCCAGGGGTCCGGGAAGTAGATCCGGACTTCGTCCAGGCCGCCGTCGGCGACCTCGTTGGCCAGCACCTCCACCGCGTCGTGGTGGTAGACCCGGACGTTGCCCAGGCCGTCGGCCTCCAGGCCGTTGAGCAGGCGGCCGACGCCGGGGGCGTGGACCTCGATGCCGATGAAGTCGCGGCCGGGGTCCTGCGCGGCGCCGAAGCGCAGCGCCTCGCCGTTGCCGAAGCCGATCTCGAGCACGCGCGGCGCGCTGCGCCCGAACGCGGCGTCGAAATCGCGCGGGGCGCCGGTGTAGTCCAGCCCGTAGCGCGGCCACAGCGCGTCGAACGCGCGCTGCTGCGCCGGGGTGAAGCGGCCCTGGCGCAGCACGAAGCTGCGCACCGCGCGGTGCCCGGGCTCGATGGTGAAGGGCTTGCGGCCCGGCGCGCGCACCGTGCCGGTCATTCGCCGACGAGGCCGTCGAGCGGCGAGGACGCGCTGGCGTGGCGGCGGCGCGGGATGCGGCCGGCGAGGAAGGCGTGGCGGCCGGCCTCGACCGCGAGCCGCATGGCGTGGGCCATGCGCACCGGGTCCTTCGCGCCCGCGATGGCGGTGTTCATCAGCACGCCATGGCAGCCGAGCTCCATGGCGATCGCGGCGTCGGAGGCGGTGCCGACGCCCGCGTCCACGATGATCGGCACCGTGGCGTTCTCGACGATCTCCATCAGGTTGTAGCGGTTCTGCACGCCCAGGCCGGAGCCGATCGGCGCGGCCAGCGGCATCACCGCCACGCAGCCGATCTCGGCCAGGCGCCGGCACAGGATCGGGTCGTCGGAGGTGTACACCATCACCTGGAAGCCGTCGGCCACCAGCGCCTCGGCGGCGGCCAGCGTCTGCACGACGTCGGGATAGAGCGTGCGCTCGTCGCCCAGTACCTCGAGCTTGACCAGCGAATGGCCGTCGAGCAGTTCGCGCGCGAGCCGGCAGGTGCGCACGGCCTCGGCGGCGGTGTAGCAGCCGGCCGTGTTCGGCAGGATCGTGTAGCGGTCCGGCGGCAGCACGTCCAGCAGGTTGGGCTCGCCGGGGTCCTGGCCGATGTTCACGCGGCGGATGGCGACGGTGACGATCTCCGCGCCCGCCGCCTCGGTGGCGCGCCGGGTCTCGTCCAGGTCGCGGTACTTGCCGGTGCCGGTGAGCAGGCGGGAACGATAGGGCTTGCCGGCGATGACCAGCGGGTCGTCGCCGGGCGCGGGGGAGGGCATGCTCATGCCGCGATTCTAGCCCGCGCGGCTAGCCGCCGCCGAGCGCGTGCACGATCTCGACGCGGTCGCCCTCGGCCAGCGCGCGCCCGGCGTGCGCGCTGCGCGGCACGATCTCTCCGTTCACTTCCACGGCCACGCGCCGGGCGCCGTAGCCCGCTTCCTCGAGCAGGCCGGCGACGGTGCAGGCCGCCGGTACCGGCCGCGGCGCGCCGTTGAGGACGATGGTGATGGTGGGGGAAGCCATGGCGGCATTGTCGCCGCCTTGCGTTCCCGGCTCCAGCCGTGGAAGGATCGGCGCCATCCGCAGGCGTATCGCGCTGCGGCCCCTTCTTCCGGAGCACCGACATGAAGCCGTCCCGCAAGCCCCTCCGCACCCTCCTGGCCGCCGCGCTGGCCCTGGCCGCCGCGCCGGCGTTCGCCCAGCAGTCGCCGTTCACGCAGACGGTGTTCTTCGGCGACAGCCTCACCGACAGCGGCCACTTCCGCCCCGCCCTCATGCAGCTGCTGGGCCCGAACGGCGCGCTGCTCGGCCGCTTCACCACCAACCCGGGCCTGGTCTGGTCGGAGTACCTCGCGCAGGCCTACGGCACCGACGCCACCAGCGACAACCAGGGCGGCACCAACTACGCCGTGGGCGGCGCGCGCGTGGGCGTGGACACCGCCGGCGGCCTCGGCGCGCAGCCTTCGCTTGCGACCCAGGTGAACGCCTACCTCGCCGCGAACGGCGGGCACGCCGACCCGAACGCGCTGTACAGCGTGTGGGGCGGCGCCAACGACATGTTCACCATCGCCGACCCGGCCACCGCGCCGGCGGTGATCGGCGCCACCGTGGCCGCCGAGGTCGGCGTGATCGGCACCCTGAAGGCCGCCGGCGCGCAGTACATCCTGGTGCCGAACCTGCCCGACCTCGGCCTGACGCCGGCCTCGCGCGCGGGCGGCCAGGCGGGCATGGCCCAGGGCACCGCGATCGCCACCGCCTACAACCAGGCGCTGTTCGGCGCGCTGGCCAGCGCCGGCCTGTCGGTGATCCCGGTGGACACCTTCCACTTCCTGCAGGAAGTCGTCGCCGATCCCGCCGCGTACGGCCTCGCCAACGTCACCACGCCGGGCTGCCTGACCCAGCCGGCGCCGGCGGGCGCCTCGGCGCTGTTCTGCAACCCGGCCTCGTACGCGGACCCCTCGGTGCCCTCGGGCTACCTGTTCGCCGACGCGATCCACCCCGGCACGGCCGCGCACGCGATGCTGGCCGAACTCGCCGGGTCCATGATCGAGGGCCCGCGCCAGCTGGCCGTGCTGCCGCACGTGGAATCGAGCGTGGGCCGCGCCCGCGCCGGCCGCGTGGACGCCCGCCTGGCCGCGCCGGGCGAGGGCAGCGGCATGCGCTGGTGGTTCGACGTGCGCGGCGACGCGCAGCGCTACGAGGACGGCGACCTGTACGACGGCATCGCCCCGGCGCTGACGTTCGGCGTGGACTGGCGCAACGGCGGCTTCACCTATGGCGGCTTCGTCGGCTACGGCCGCCAGGACATGGACTGGGGCGGCGAGCGCGGCAGCTTCGAGCAGTCCGACGCCACCCTGGGCGCCTACGCCGGCTGGCGCAGCGGCCGCTTCTGGCTCAACGGCCAGGCCAGCTACACACGCACCGGCTACGACATCGAGCGTGTCGTGAACCTCGGCCCGGCGAAGCGCGTGCACGCCGGCTCGCCCGACGGCAGCAACCTCAGCGTCGGCGCCAGCGCAGGCTGGACCTTCGGCGACGGCGCGTTCCGCCACGGCCCGGTGGTGTCGGTGCTCTCGCAGCAGATCGAGGTGGACGGCTACGCCGAGTCGCAGCCGACGCTGTCGAGCGCGCTGGCCTTCGACAAGCAGGAATTCGACTCGCTCATCGGCAGCGTCGGCTGGCAGTTCTCGTGGAGCCCGACCGACCGCATCCACCCCTACGGCCGCGTGACCTGGGACCGCGAATTCGAGGACGCCCCCGAGCAGGCCTTCGCGACCTCGCAGTCCATCCCCGGCTCCCTGCGCTACGCGGTGCCGGGCCTGGCCTTCGACGACAGCTACGGCACCCTGGTGCTGGGCGCGCGCACGAAGCTGCTGGGCCTGGACGCCGACGTCGGCACCTCGCTGACGTTCGGCCAGGCCGGCGGCAACGATGCCACGGTGTTCGTCAGCGTCGGCAACCGCTTCTGACCCCGGGCGGCGGCGCGGCCGGGCCGCGCCGCCGCTGGAAACGCGCCGGATTCGCGCTAGAATCCGGCCGCGGCCGCAGCGTCATGCGGGTGTAGTTCAATGGTAGAACTGCAGCTTCCCAAGCTGCTAACGTGGGTTCGATTCCCATCACCCGCTCCATCCCCACCGCGCCGGGCCCGGCCGCATGAAGCTGGCGATCCTCTCCCGCAACGCCAAGCTCTACTCGACGCGGCGCCTGGTCGAGGCCGCGCGCGAGCGCGGGCACAGCGTGCGCGTGCTCGACCCGCTGCGCTGCTACATGCGCATCGACTGCGACGGCTTCGCGATGCGCTACAAGGGCCGGCCGATCGCCGGCTACGGCGCGGTCATCCCGCGCATCGGCGCCTCGATCACGCGCTACGGCTGCGCGGTGCTGCACCAGTTCGAGCTGATGGGCAGCTTCACCCCGAACCCTTCCGAGGCGATCGCGCGGGCGCGCGACAAGCTGCGCGCCCACCAGCTGCTCGCCGCGCACGGCATCGGCCTGCCCGCCACCGTCTTCGGCGACAACCCGGACGACACCGCCGACCTGCTGGCGATGCTCGGGCCGCCCCCGCACGTCATCAAGCTCAACGAGGGCACCCAGGGCGCGGGCGTGATGCTCACCGAGAAGCCGTCGGCCTCGCGCGGCGTGGTCGAGGCGCTGCGCGGCCTCTACGCGAACTTCCTGGTGCAGGAATTCGTGGCAGAGGCGCGCGGCGCGGACCTGCGTTGCTTCGTGGTCGGCGACCGGGTGGTGGCCGCCATGCGCCGGCAGGCGCCCCCCGGCGACTTCCGCTCCAACCTGCACCGCGGCGGCACCGCCCGGGCGGTCCGGCCCACGGCCGCCGAGCAGGCTACGGCCGTGCGCGCGGCGGCGGTGCTGGGCCTGGGCGTGGCCGGCGTGGACATGCTCCGCTCCCGGCGCGGCCCGCTGGTGCTGGAGGTCAACGCCTCGCCCGGCCTGGAGGGCATCGAGGAGGCCAGCGGGAGCGACGTGGCCGGGCACATCATCGACTTCGTGGTCGCCGGGCGCCCGCTGCCGGCCCGCCGTCGCAACGCTGCCTGAGACAGGCCTGCGGAAGCGTTTTCACAGAACCTTAACGCGGCTTTTAACGGGTGTTTAATCGCCCCCGGGCTAGCCTGACCTCGCCGTAGACCTGCCTGTTCCCCGGCGGCATTCCCTCGTCAGGTGCCGTCGTCGACTTCGCAGATTTCGGTAATCGGGGCAATGCTTTGGCCCAGGCTCGGGGCACCGCGCCTGGGCCTCGTTTTGCCGACGCCGCCCCGCCGCGACCCCGCCCGTGCCGCCCCGCCGTTCACCGGCGCGTGTGCAAGAATCGGATGCGCGGCCCCTCACTGGATCCCGAATGCGCATCCTCGTCATCGAAGACAACACCGACATCGCCGCCAACCTCGGCGATTACCTCGAAGACCGGGGCCATACCGTCGACTTCGCCGCCGACGGCGTGACGGGGCTGCACCTGGCGGTGGTGCACGACTTCGACGCGGTGGTGCTGGACCTGAGCCTGCCCGGGCTCGACGGCCTGGAGGTCTGCCGCAAGCTCCGCAACGAGGCGCGCAAGCAGACGCCGGTGCTGATGCTCACCGCGCGCGATTCCCTGGACAACAAGCTCGCCGGCTTCGATTCCGGCGCCGACGACTACCTGATCAAGCCGTTCGCGCTGCAGGAGGTCGAGGTCCGGCTGAACGCGCTGGCGCGGCGCGGACGCAGCGCGCGCACGCGGGTGCTGGAGGTCGCCGACCTCGAGTACAACCTGGACACGCTGGAGGTGCGCCGCGGCGGCAAGCTGCTGCAGCTCAACCCGACGGCGCTGAAGATCCTGCAGGCCCTGATGGAGGCCTCGCCCGCGGTGGTCACGCGGCAGGAGCTCGAGACCCGCGTCTGGGGCGAGGAGCTGCCGGACTCGGACTCGCTGCGGGTGCACATCCATGGCCTGCGTGCGGTGGTGGACAAGCCCTTCGACACCGCGCTGATCCAGACCCGCCATGGCATCGGTTACCGGATCGCCGCTCCCGATGGCGCAAGCTGACGGCGCCGTCCCGGCCGGGGGCGCGCCCGCCGCGCGGCGCCGCAAGCCGCGCTACCGGCGGCGCCTGCGCAGCCGCATCGTCCTGTCCTACCTGCTGCTCGGGTTCTGCCTGACGCTGGCGCTCGCCGTCGCCACCAACTGGGCGCGCAGCCGCGTCGAGAACCAGCTGGTGGAAGACGTCATGAACCAGAACATCGAGGAGCTGGCGCGCCGCTTCTACGCCAATCCCGGGGCGAAGCCCGAGGTGGCGTTCCAGCAGATGCGCGCCTACGCCTTCGCGCCGGACAGCGACCGCCTGCGCCGCGACTTCCCGGAGTGGGCCGCGCTCGGCGACGGCATCTACGGCATGCGCGGCAGCAACGAGGACGGCACGCCGTTCTTCTACAAGCTGGCGGTGCGCAAGACGCCGGGCACCTGGTTCTTCGTCGCCTACGACATGACCCAGTCGGCGCGCGGCGAGCGCCAGTTCAACAACGCGCTGATCGGCGTGGTGGTGGTGTTCACCGGCCTGTCGCTGCTGGTGGGCTGGTGGGCGGCCTCGAGGGTGATGAGCCCGGTGTCGGAACTGGCGCAGCGCCTGCGCGATTCCGGCCGCAGCTCGCAGCCCGAGGAACTCGCGCCGCACTTCCCCGACGACGAGGTGGGCGCGCTGGCCAAGGCGCTGGACGACTACGCCGCGCGCCTGACCGACGTGGTCAAGCGCGACCGCGAGTTCAACGCCGACGTGAGCCACGAGCTGCGCACGCCGCTGGCGGTGATCAAGGGCGCGGTCGAGCTGCTGCTGTCCCGGCCCGACCTCGACGAGAAGACCGAGGCGCGCCTGCTGCGCATCCAGCGCGCCGAGCAGCAGTGCACCGACCTGATCAGCGCGCTGCTGCTGCTCTCGCGCAACGAGCGCGGCCATGGCCTGGCCGACGTCGGCAAGGTCGCCGAGCAGCTCCTCGACGCGCACCGCGCGCAGCTGCGCGGCAAGGCCCTGGAACTGCGCCTGGAGGGCGAGTCCGGGCTGCTGGTGGACGCGCCCGAGGCGGCGGTGTCGGTGGCGCTCGGCAACCTCATCGGCAACGCGGTGAAGTACACCACCGAGGGCAGCGTGGTCGTGCGCCTGCTCGGCCGCGCGGCGGAAGTGGTGGACACCGGCCCCGGGCTCACCGAGGAGGATGCGCAGCGCCTGTTCGAGCGCGGCTACCGCGGCGCGCACGCCGAGCACGCGTCCAACGGCGGCGGCATCGGCCTGTCCATCGTGCGCCGGCTGTGCGAGCTCTACGGCTGGACCGTGCGCGTGGTGCCGGGCGCCGAGCGCGGCGTGGTCGCCACGCTGGAGTTCCGCCCCGCGTAGGACCGACCCAGGGTCGGCCCGCCCGCGCCGGCGATGGGGTCGGCGCTACACCCGTTCGAGCCAGCCGTACTTGTCGGGGGTGCGGCCGTCGAACAGGCCGAAGAACAGCTCCTGCATGCGCCGCGTGACGGGCCCGGCCTTGCCCGCGCCGACCTGGCGGCCGTCCACCGAGCGGATCGGCGTGATCTCGGCGGCGGTGCCGCACATGAACAGCTCGTCGCACAGGTACAGGTACTCGCGCGGCAGGTCGCGCTCGACCACCGCGATGCCGTGGTCGCGCGCCAGCGTGATCAGCGAGTGGCGGGTGATGCCGTTGAGCAACGCCGCGCTCACCGGCGGGGTGTGCAGCGCGCCGTCGAACACCAGGAACAGGTTCTCGCCCGCGCCCTCGCTGAGCAGGCCGGTGGAGGCCAGGGCGATGCCTTCGCCGAAGCCCAGGCGCCGTGCCTCGCGCGCCACCAGCTGGCCGGAGAGGTAGTTGCCGCCGGCCTTGGCCCCCGCCGGGATGGTGTTCGGCGCGAAGCGCTGCCAGCTCGAGACGCAGGCGTCGATGCCCTGCTCGAGCGCCTCCGGACCGAGGTAGGGGCCCATCGCCCACGCGGCCACCGCCACCTCGATCGGCGTCTGCGCCGACAGGCCGAAACCGCCGAGGCCGCGGTAGGCGACCGGGCGCAGGTAGCCCGCCTTCAGCCCGTTGCGCACGAGCACCTCGCGGCAGGCCGCGTTGATGTCCTCGAGCGTGTACGGGATCTGCATCTCGTAGATCCGCGCCGACGCGAACAGGCGCCGGTTGTGGTCGCTGAGGCGGAAGATCGCCGGGCCGTCCGGCGTGTCGTAGGCGCGGATGCCTTCGAACACCGACGAGCCGTAGTGCAGGCCGTGCGACATCACGTGGGTGGTCGCTTCGGCCCACGGCCGGATCGTGCCGTTGTGCCAGATCCACTCGGGGTATTGCATGTTCGCGGCGTCCGATCGGCTGCAGGAACCGCGATTTTACCGGACGCGGGCTAGGGACCGACCCACCAGCAGCCGGACTCCCGGCGCAGGGGCAGGGTGGTGGTGGACGGCGTCACGCCATCCGCCAGCGTCTGGTGCAGGCGGATCGCGATGGGCGGGCCCTGCGGCGAGGTCGGAAGGTAGGACGACGGCGCGGGCGCCTGCGCGGCGGCCGCGGCCTCGTCGCCCATCGGCGCGTCCGCGGGCGGCGGCGGGGCCGGCGCGTGCACGGCTTCGAGCCGCAGCAGCGGGCGCGCGACGATGCCCTGCAGGCGGTCCATCGCGGCATAGCCCTCGCGCGTGGACAGGCCCTTCCAGTCGTAGAGCGCGGCGAGCCGGTTCACGTCGCGCACTTCGATCGCGCTGGACAGCTCGTAGGCGAAGTCGCGCAGGCTGGGGATGCAGGCGTTGCGGTAGGCGGCGACGAACGGTCCGGGCGCGCCCGCGTCGCCCCCGGGCCGGGCATCGATGGCGGCGCAGGACTTGTCGGTGTAGACCGGCGCGCCGTCGTCGCGGATGCAGCGGTTCACCTCCGGGGCCGACTGCGGCGTGGCCGCCGCCGCGGCCGTTGCGGCCGGCAGGGCGATGAGGACGATCGTCGGCAGGACCGGCATCGGCATCGGCGCATCCTCGCGCAGGCCGGTCCCGCCCGCATGGGCCATGGGTTTGGCCGTCAGGCGAAGCGCACGAACCAGCAGCCGGCGTAGCGCTCGACGTCGAAGTCCACCGCGGAGACCGCGCCGCCGTCGCCCGCCAGCACCAGCTGCAGCGAGCCCGGCACCCCGGCGGCGTCCGCCAGGGCCGCGCCGAAGCCCAGCTCGTAGTACCGGCTGCGCAGCACGGCGCGGCCCGCGTAGCGCTGCAGGCGGTCGAGCACGCGCTCGCCGGCGGCGGTGGACATGCCGGCGAAGTGGTAGCTCTCGGCGATGCGGTTCACGTCGCCCATCGCCACCGAGGCATGCAGGTCGCGCGCGAGTTGCGCGGGCGAGCGCGCGCAGCCGGACGCGGGCGAGCGCCGGCCGGGCGCGGCCGAAGCGGCGGCGGTGCGCTCGTCCCCCAGCGTCGCCAGGCCCGTCCCCCCGGCGAACACGGCGCTGTCCATGTCGAAGGTGGCGTCCGCGCCGGCGGCCTCGGCCTGGCGGCGCGCCTCCTGCAGCCGGTCGCGCTCGATGCGCGCGACCAGCTCGGCGTCGATGGCCACCGCCTGCGCGCCGAACACCGCGCAGCTGCGGTCCGTATAGCCGATGGTGCCGTCGGGCGAGCGGCAGCGCAGCAGCAGCGCGCCGTCGCTGGCTTCCAGGGGCGTGGGCGAGGGCACGGCCGCGAGCGCGAGGGCCAGCGCGGCACAGGCGAGCGACTTCGTTGGCATCGGGGGCACCGCATCGATCGGGGGATGCGGGGATGCTCGGGGCGCGCGCGTGGACGCGGCGTTCCTGAACGCGCGCGCGGCATGAACGTGCGCGCAACCTCAGCGCAGGTTGCGCAGTACGTTCAGGGTCGGTTTCGCCAGGTTCAGCGTGTAGAAGTGCAGGGCGGGCGCGCCGCCGGCGATGAGCCGCTCGCACATGCGCGCGACCACCTCGGCCGCGAACGCGCGGATGGACCCGGCATCGTCGCCGTAGGCCAGCATGCGCTTGGCGATCCAGCGCGGGATCTCCGCGCCGCAGGCCTCGGAGAAGCGCCGCAGCTGGGTGAAGTTCGACACCGGCATGATCCCCGGCACGATCGGGATCTGCACGCCCAGCGCGCGCGCGTCGTCCACGAAGCGGAAGTAGGCGTCGGCGTTGAAGAAGTACTGGGTGATCGCGCCGTCGGCGCCGGCGTCCACCTTGGCCTTGAAATGGCGCAGGTCGGCGAGCGCGTCGTCCGCCTGCGGGTGGGTCTCGGGGTAGCAGCCGACCTCGACGTGGAACCAGTCGCCGTGCTCGGCGCGGATGAACGCGACCAGGTCCGTGGCGTAGCGCAGGTCGCCCATGCGCGCCATGCCCGAGGGCAGGTCGCCGCGCAGCGCGACCAGGCGGCGGCAACCCATGGCGCGGTACAGCTTGAGCAGCTGCCGGATCTCCTCGCGGCTGCCGCCCATGCAGCTCAGGTGCGGCGCGGCGTCCAGCGCGTGCTTCTCGCGCAGGCGCTGCACCGTCTCCGGCGTGTACGACAGCGTCGAGCCGCCGGCACCGAAGGTGCACGACACGTACTCCGGCGCCTCGGCGCGCAGCCGGGCCGCGGTGCGGTCCAGCTGCGCGCGCTGCTCGTCGGTCTTCGGCGGGTAGAACTCGAACGAAACCGGAACCGGGAGACGGGAGACGGGAGACGGGAGACGGGAAGCAGAAGACGCCATCAGTCGCTCCTTGCGGGTTCGGAAAGTCGCTTGATCAAGGCGTTGAGGCGCGCGAAGACGCGTTCGACGTGTTCATCCAGTTCCGGGGCTTCACCGACGTCAGGCCGAACCGCTCGTCGACGGGAAAGGAGGACGTGTGCTGGTAAACCGCTTCCACCAGGGCGATGGCGTCCTTCCACACTTCCAGCTGGTGGTGGGGGCGCGCCACGTTTCCCGTCTCCCCTCTCCCGTCTCCCGTGGTCAGTAGCGGTAGTGTTCCGCCTTGTACGGGCCGTCCACGCTGACGCCGAGGTAGGCCGCCTGCTCGGGGGTGAGCCTGGTCAGCTTCACGCCGATCTTCTCCAGGTGCAGGCGTGCCACCTCCTCGTCGAGGTGCTTGGGCAGGCGGTACACGGTCTTCTCGTACCGGTCCTTGTTGGCCCACAGGTCGATCTGCGCCAGGGTCTGGTTCGAGAACGAGTTCGACATCACGAAGCTCGGGTGGCCGGTCGCGCAGCCCAGGTTCACCAGCCGGCCCTCGGCCAGCAGGAAGATGCTGTGGCCGTCGGCGAAGGTGTACTTGTCCACCTGCGGCTTGATGTTGGTGCGCTTCGCGCCGGAGGCGTTGAGCGCGTCCACCTGGATCTCGTTGTCGAAGTGGCCGATGTTGCAGACGATGGCCTGGTCCTTCATCGCCTGCATGTGCTCCAGGCGGATGACGTCGCGGTTGCCGGTGGTGGTGACGTAGATGTCGGCCTTGCCGAGGGTGTCCTCGACGGTGGCGACCTCGAAGCCCTCCATCGCCGCCTGCAGCGCGCAGATCGGGTCGATCTCGGTGACGATGACGCGGGCGCCGTAGGCGCGCAGCGAGTGCGCGGAACCCTTGCCGACGTCGCCGTAGCCGCACACCACCGCGACCTTGCCCGCCAGCATCACGTCCATCGCGCGCTTGAGGCCGTCGGCCAGCGACTCGCGGCAGCCGTACAGGTTGTCGAACTTGCTCTTGGTGACCGAGTCGTTGACGTTGATCGCGGGCACCAGCAGCTTGCCGGCCTCGGCCAGCTGGTACAGGCGGTGCACGCCGGTGGTGGTCTCCTCGGACACGCCCTTCCAGTCGGCGACCACGCGGGTCCAGTAGCCGGGGCGCTCCTTCGCCACGCGCTTGAGCAGGTCCTTGATCACCTGCTCCTCGTGGCTCGACGAGGGCGCGTTCACCCACGCGTCGTCGCCCTGCTCGAGCTCGTAGCCCTTGTGGATCAGCAGGGTGACGTCGCCGCCGTCGTCCACCACCAGCTGCGGGCCGAGGAAGCCGCCCTTGCCGTCGGGGAAGCTCAGCGCGGCGAGGGTGCAGTCCCAGTATTCCTCGAGCGTCTCGCCCTTCCACGCGAACACCGGGGTGCCGGTCTTCGCGATCGCGGCCGCGGCGTGGTCCTGGGTCGAGAAGATGTTGCAGGAGGCCCAGCGCACGTCGGCGCCGATGTCCTTCAGGGTCTCGATCAGCACCGCCGTCTGGATGGTCATGTGCAGCGAGCCGGTCACGCGCACGCCCTTGAGCGGCTGCGCAGCGGCGTGCTTGCGGCGGATGGACATCAGGCCGGGCATCTCGTGCTCGGCGATCTCGATCTCCTTGCGGCCCCAGTCGGCCAGGCCGATGTCGGCGACCTTGTAGTCGCCGTCCTGGGAGAAATTGCGGGGTTGTGCGTTCATGGCTGCTCCGTTCGTCGGGCCCGCGGGTGGTGGCCCCCGGGCGGGTCAAACGGGCGCCGTTGAAGCAGGAGTCGCGCCGAGCCTGGCCGTGGCGGATCCCACGGTCGCAGCGCCCCTCGGCGGGTCGGGGATTATATCGCTTGCTGCGGATGAAGCGATAGCTCGACGGCGCGGAGCGGATCGCTTGACCTTGGATACTTAGGAGTCCTAATGTTCCCCCATGGGCCAGATTCCCTCCCTCGACCAGCGTGAACAGGCCGCCCTCGGCCTCGAGCAGCTCGCCTTCCTGGTGCGCGCGGACGCGTGGCGCGGGCAGGGGACGCCGGCCCTGCCGCCGACCCAGGCCGGGGTGCTGCGGATGCTCGCGGGCGAGCCCTCCGGATTGCGTCCCGGGCACATCGCCGAGCGGGTGGGTGTGTCGCCGGCGAGCCTCAGCGATTCGCTCAAGGCGCTGGAAGCGCGCGGCTGGATCCGCCGCGATCCGGATCCGGACGACGGGCGTGCGATGCGGGTGCGGCTGAGCCGCCCGGGGCGGGCGCTCGCGGCGCGGCTCAACGATCCGGCGCGCGGCATGGGCGCGCTGCTGGCCGCCTTGCCGGAGCGCGATGTCGCCGCGCTGTTGCGCGCGACCCAGCTGCTGGTGGCGGAAGCGCAGCGCCAGGGGCTGGCCACCGGCCTGCGCACCTGCGTGGGCTGCCGGTTCTTCCGGCCCTACGCCAGCGATGACCCCGAGCGACCGCACCTGTGCGGCTTCACCCGCCAGCCCTTCGGCGACCGCGAGCTGCGCGTGGACTGCAGCGATTCCGAACCGGCGCCGGCCGATGCCGTCGCCGTTGCGCTGGACCGGTTCAGGAGGGCCGACGCGACCCCATGAAAAAAAAGGTTCTTCACCCAAGTCCGGGGAAGGCCGCCCGGATCTTCAGGAAGAAGTAGGCGTCGTCCCGGTAGCCGTAGGCCACCCGCTTGATGACCTTGATCTTGTTGTTGATGCCTTC
>Ga0180217_1000266_pt1 | contig 96965 bp, 45 predicted proteins | sample eDN3rd37CBELigOP_FD_128521 | JGI IMG/M metagenome (GOLD analysis project Ga0180217, IMG submission 128521) | Enriched Organic Plus compost microbial communities from Emeryville, California, USA - eDNA 3rd pass 37_C BE-Lig OP (version 2) (version 2) ...
CTACCAACGTATCCCCATGGAGCGTCTGGAAACATGGGACTGGGATGTGGTCTCGAGCCGGTTGAGCATTTACTTGACCGAGCTGAATTCCTATGCCTACCTGTTCACAGATGATGATGGCGCGACTGGTACTGAGGCCGATGATCTCTTTGGGGAAACCATAGGAAATGCCAGCCCCGCCGCTGATTGATTATCAGGCTGTGGAAACGAATCACTACACTTGCTGCTCTAGAAGGAGCAGGATGAGACCTTGCCCTCATGTGGACGATCATTTAGAAAGACTTCACTCCAATTGCTCCGACTTTGTGTTCAACAGTGTTTATCCATGCTGTCTGCCTTAAAATCTTCCAAATCTGTGGCTTTGGTAACTATACTGCTGCGTCGCACATACTCTTGCGCTGTACTGCCCACAGGGTACCGAAAATTCCGTAGCGGAGTGTCAGGTCAGAGAGAAGGAATACACCACCTTCAACTAAAGACACCAATAGACCATCTTTAATAATGGGGTAAGGGGCACAAACAGGTCAGGATGAGAATAAACGAGATCAAACAAGACCTCGACTCCGGACAAAAGCTGATGATAATACATTCAGCGATGTCACACACACGCCCAAATGGCGACACTGGCGCGGAACGGAGCCGGAAAATTCAGCGGCACAGAGGAGGGACAAGCAGCAATTAGAACACTCAGAGCATGGGTAAGGATAACGAACCATTGCGAACATTGCACTGCAAGCAATGCAAGGAACGGGACCCACCAGAACCTCCCAACGCCAAGCGAACCGGCCAGAGGGTTCTTGTCGGAGAGAGGCGTCGAGGGCTACGAACACGCACTAGTATTAATCGATGCACACTCGGGCATGGTGGAGGTGAATCCCCTGAGGAGGCTGAAGGACACGAATGAACACCTCACTCCGATAGGAAGGGATTGATGAGAGGCAAACCTATGAACCTGTATGTAGGTCTTATAACCGCATCCGGCTAAAAGGTTGCCAAGGGGACAAGAGGTTTTTGGAGATTTTCAGATTTTCACATTCATCACTTTTGCTATCTGAGTTTACGGGATACATACTCTACACACTTTGATAGTAGTGACTTGTTGGAGGTGTTGATCGCTCCGCTCCGGTCGCACTGATGTTTGTTCACTCAAATAGCAGTTGCTTGACATTGCGTTGATGTAGTTCTACGTAACGGATATCCAATCTGGCTGACTGGCTGGCACATATTCTGTCACCCCTGACCGAAGCCATGCCACAACTCGAGATTTTTTTCTGGTGATTCTGGGCAAAAACGTACGTGACAAGGGATCTCTAAATCGTGGTTGTATGCAAGTTCTCACTTGTGCCTCGAGGTGTATTGGATCAAGAACCTGCAGATAATTGATAATATCATACTTTGGTGGCCTAGCACGCATGCCATCCTTCCATATTCCTCTTCAAAAACATCATGAAACGCAATTTGCGGATCTCTCTTAATTAGTTTATAACCGCATCCGGCTAAAAGGCAATTAGTTTTGAGTTTTGAGATTGATGTGAGGATTTCAAGTTTGATGTTAATTACCCACCTGTACCCACAGCTTTTGTCCTGTCTCTTCTTCTCCTCTCCTAATGCGTTTACCTGCGACTCTAGTGTTGGCATTTGGTGGAACGAGATGGCAGATCTAATCGCAACAGCTCTCACCGCGGCCCAGACCGCCTACGAATTGCTTGAGCAGTACCAAGACAACAAAGAGACAAAGGAGAGACTCCTAATCGAACTCTCCAACGTCCAAAATGCCTTGCGACTCGTGAGAGGTGCGCAATACAGCACCCTTGCGGGCATTCAAGACCTCCTCAATGACTCTGGCAGGACGCTCAAGGACCTCTGCGAGCAACTCAAAAACCTGCCCACCGGCATCTTCCGGACTGGCGAAGCCGAGAAGCGTTTGAAAGACTTCACGGACAAGATCCGAGCCGAGCGTGAGCAGTTGATCCAGGGCTACACCGCCCTGACTTTGCGCGCCACGTTTGAGATCAAGGACGAGATGGCTCACGACCGTAAGACCTTGATTCACTGTGCGAATGTCGTGGACAAAACCCTCGAAGAGCAGCGCAAGTTCGTGGATGAGATCAAGTCTGAGTTGAAGACCTCGGATCAGACCTTGCTCAATGCAATTGATGGCATCTACACGAGACTCTCATCCAATCAGAAAGAAGTTAATGACAAACTTGACGCCGCAGAGGCGACTCGCAAAGATCTGGCGCAGCTTCTTGAGCGATTCCCCGACCTGTCTGACTTTGGCTCAAAGTTCATGATGCTTCACGACCCGCTCGATAAGCTCGTCGCGGATGTACGAGACATGCGCGCACAACAGGAAGCTATCGCAAAGTGCGCGGAACGGACTGAGGCGATCCTCAAAAGTCAGGAGGAAACACTTACGAGTATTGCAAAGGGGAACTCTCAACTTGAAGGGACCTTGAATCAACTAAAGGCACTCGTGGAATCAAAGGAGAACAGGAGTAACTTGACCAGGGAAGATCTGCAGACCGCGCTCGAAGAATTCAAGAAGGGATTCTCTGTTCATTTAGAACCTGCTGCAGTCACATTCCCTGATCTCGACATGCTTTATCAGGAAGTCAGGAGTGTACGCGCGGCCGTCGACAATCTTCAGGATTGTTTCACAGATGCGCTTAACTCCCGTCTCGCTGACTTGCAGGCAGCGCAAAGCGAAGAAACTAAGGAACTCAAATCACAAATTGACACCCTCGTGGAAATGATGAAAAACATCAATACTCGAGAGGACGCGAGCAACACAGCTGGTCAGTGTGCTGCGATCTCGGATATGCTAGAGAAGATGAACACGATTAGCCTCGACGCAAAGCTTGATCTTGAGGCAACCGTTGATAGGCTCAGAGAGAGCATCACCACAAGCTTTGAGCAGCTGGTGGAGCGGAACGCCCAGGTTTCTAATGAACAATCGCAGATACTTCTCGCTCAGAAGCAAATGCTAGAAACCATTCAGGAGCAGCTCAAAACTGCACAGGCAAGCGGCTCTGTGGACCCTGAGGTCCTCACCACAATCAATACCAAACTCGAAAGACTAGACAAGATCCAGGATCCTGCAGTTGTCGCCCAAGGCTTAGAGGAGCTTAAGAAGAAGATCGAAGACTCTTCAACAGACTCAAGGGAGAGATTTGCCGACGTACTCAAGACGATCAACGAGGGCAACCAAAAGGTTGTCTCTGACATCTCTAAATCAATTGCGACCCTGAATGGTACCGTCCGAGGCTTTGGGACACAGCTCGATACCATCCTAAAGGTGATACGAGGACTCGAAGCAACTGTGCCCAAATCGGAGCAACACACGGCCGTGGTACAACTAAGGGCTCACTTCGAAACCATCCAAGCTCGTGTAGATATGGCAAACCAGGGTGGACCCAGCACTGCAACGACCCCCGCAGTGACACGAACTCTCCTCCCCTTACAGATCGCTTGCCGTGACCCGTTGACGGGTGCAACAAGCACGGATCTAACAAATCGCTTCCTTCGGAAGACCCTTAAAGAGAGGCGCCCTGTGGTAATTGTGGGCGAGTCAGGTTCGGGAAAAACCACGGTTCTGCTGAGTCTGGCCTCGGTCTTGATCAAGGAAATCGACTGGACCAAAGTTGAAGCTAAACTCCAAACAGTTGCTAGTGGAGGTGATGCCGAGGAGAAAACTTCCGACGCTAAGCTCCAATATTTCCCGCTCTATGTAGACGTTCGTCTGTACCCCACGGAAGCTCATGTCCAGGAGCACTTTCCAGTTCGGACAGAGTCTATTATGGCGCTGCGTAAAGCGGGCCTCGAGCCGTTGTGGCTTTTGGACAACGCACAGGGCATCACATCTTGGAGCACAAGGGGTGTGCAAGCGTTGGCAGGTCTGTCCGTCCTTGCAGTGCCTACGGCGTCGTACAAGCTCATGGGCCCGGATCGTCTCCTGTTCCGGCTCTTCCAAAATGCTGTCTACGAGGCCGTACTTAAACCCTTGGATTCAGATGGAGCCGAAAGAGTATTCCTCAGTTCCGTTCGGCTTGAGCGTTTTAAACTGAGGCCTGCGGAGAAGTTCGATGAAAAAGCGTATAAGGATGCGGTTTGGCCGGTTGTAGGACCCTTGATTCCAGGATACTCTCCGATGAACATTGTGATGCATGCTGAACTGCTCCGCAATGTGGAGGTCAAAGCTGATACTGACGTGGAGGCCTTACGCAAGGCTGTCAAGAGGTTGACTCAGAGGGATGCGAAGACTTTGATCGAAGAGCTGCTCAATAGTCGCTATGAAACTGCCTACGCCAGCCAGGACGCCGCTTTTAAGAACAATTGCCAGAGGGTTGATTTCGTGAAGTACTGTCACGAGTACTGCAAGTACTTTGCAAGGTACCGCAAACTGCCAACGTACATTAATCTTCCTGGACCTCAAATCATGTTTGCTGTCGCCGCAGTGTCCGTTCCAATCACACTGAACAATAACTCACCTACCTTCGCTACCAGCCAGTACCGTGATTATTATGATGCCCTCGTGCCTCAGGATGTCCCTGCCACACCAACAACCACCAACGCTTCGACCACACGCGTGGTAGAGACAAAGAGTACCGAGCTCAAGGTGATTCCAAATGCCTTCAGCGTGGGACGCACTCCTGACCCTGACTTCAGCGGCGTGGATGCACTCAAGGCCGGCTCAATTGCGTTTGATGTCGCTGAACTTGAGCACCATGCGAACAAGGCCAGAGATCCTCGCTACTTTGATGCTCTTGTCGTGATTGCGAAGTGCACGCGTGGCCGAAAGGACAATCCCAAGGACGAGCATTTCGACACATGGGAGGAGCGTGTGATTGCTGGCACGAACGCGATTAGCATTCTCAACTACGGTGGCTTGAAATGGTACTTCCCTTATGTGTTCTGGAGCGATAAAGACTGGAGCGGTCTCACTTTCCGCGGTGCCAATCTCGGACGAGCTCAGCTCCTGGGATGCAATTTCAACGGCACGAATTTGGAGAATTGTAATCTGTTCCAGGCTGTGGTTCTAGACACGGATTTGTCTGGTGTGGACGCGACGCAACTCAACGTTGGACTGTCTCGTACTGTGGCTGTCTCACCATCGAATCAACTATTCAAAGCTTGGTTGCACCATCGACTGATTGAGGACACCGCAGTTGGACTTATTAACACGGGCATGAACGATGGAATCATATTCTACAATACTGTTACTGGGAAGGCAATTAGTAAGACCCTGAAGATCAAGCCCAGCAATTGCATCAAATTCACCCCCAAAGGTGACCTCGCAGTGGCACAGGAAAGTCAAGTCATTTTCTACAAGATCTCCGGAAGCTCAGCTTCGATTAAGCTGGAAAAATGCGCTCACGCGACGCCACTCCCTCGAGGTGGTCAAAACATGAAAATCCTCTCCTTCGATATCTCACCGGATGGACGTTACATTGCGCTTGCATGCGAAGGCGTGACAAGCATCCGAGTCCATATCTTCAAGTCGATAGGTGCCTCCGATGCAAAAACTGCATACGAAGTCCAGGATTCTCTATTTAGACTGGACATGAAGTCCACCCCAACGACCGTCTCCTTCACCGATGATGGCCGAGGCGTGGTTGCAAGTGGCGCTGGGGTCAAATTCTGGTCAACCACAGCATTTGCAGGTAAAGACCCCATCCCTGAAACGCGTTCATTAAGCGAGCGCAAGAACTCTATCTGCGACACTGGCAAAGGGTTTATCGCAGTGGCGAGCCCTGAATTGGAGCTTGAGGTTTATTCATCTCCTGATCCCTCCGGCCAGATCAAGCATCTTCGTACGATCCTCTTGCCACGGAAGGGTATAACTCGATTGGTGGCCGATAAGAACTCAGCCATGCTTGCAGCGATGGAAGAAACTTGCATGTCAATCTGGAACGCGCTTGATGGGTCTTGTTTGGCCTTGTACACTGCAGGTAAGGATCAAACGTCTATGTTTGCGCCAAGGTTCACAGCTCCAGCTGATTTCATTCCATGGCGTCGCACAGATCAGCAAGCCGCATTGGCTGTTGCCCAAAAGGTATTTGAGAAGTATGTTCCTCGAGGTGCTGTCAAAGAAGTCGAAATCCCAGGAAAGCAAGTTGGACAGACAACACTGACTCCCCCACTGGTCTCTAACGACAGATCAGCAAGCGCTCACTGCGGTTTTGCAGGCAGAACTCTAGTTGTTGGTTTGAGGACTGGCGAGGTTAAGCTCTTTGACTTTGACAGGGCGTTCCAATGGGAGTACAAGCCTGCCTCCGAGCCAGGCTTCGCTCCTTGTGTTGCAATTTCTCATGACGCAAGGTACGTGGTTGCTGCTGGATATGGTACTACATTCGACGTTATCAATGCTCAGAGCGGTCAACTAGTTACGTCAGCGAATATTACAGTGAGAACTCAGAAACCGCTCCACAAGATTAAGCGCGTTATCTTCAAAGCAGGCGATAGTAGAACATTCTATGTCGCAACCGAAGCCGCTGTTTTGGAGTACTACATTGATGGCGACCACGTCAACAACGGGATGGGCCACGACATAACCTGTGCAGCAATGTCATCCGTCCGCGACATCTGCGTTGATGCTGCTGGATCCATTCTCGTCGGAGTGGCGGGCTCCGAATCGCAAGTCCAGCTGATCGAGAGTGACGGTGAGTCTTCCGCCAGCGTGGCGAAGCTTGTTACTGTGGATGCTCTCGAAAACAAACATCGATACTTTGGTGCGAATGAGTTTGGCGAGGTTTACTTCGACGACGACATGGTTGCTACCAAGCTCCCAGCCTACGCGAGTGTGATTGGAGCTTGCTCCCTCGCTGCAGGTCGTTTCGCCTTCGCGACGGCCACAAAATACTGCGTTGCCACTTCAGGAGGAAGCGTGACAGAACTTGAGGGCCATCTTGCCAATCCAAGAGGTATCTGCCGAAACTTGGACGGTACCGTGCTTGTTACATGGACTCACGATTCAATTCGTCTCTGGAATGTGACTAGCAGTGAGATCAGGCCCTATGCTATCCTTGGTGTTCAGAATGGTGCCTTCAACAACACCAAGAACCCACAGCTTGAGCAGATTGATTTCTAATGACCAGACAGCGAGCTCTTCACTATTAGCAGGTTGATACCGCCCTAAAGGTCTCTACCCTTCCCTCTTATTATTCACTGATTAACTCTGCATCTTGTTGGCCAATCAGTTGACTTTCTTGAGTCGAGACTGTAGAGTGTCTAAGCGAAATATGAAATAAACAATGTTGGCATATTGACTACCTGAGCCTGACTTCGCAATGAACAGCGCTTGAGAGTTGCACATCCTGATGATGCGGGTAGATGCTAGCTCATCTATGCCTATTGCTGGATGATCTGGCTTTTGTCTACCAACGAACCGTGTTCAACGGGTCGACAAGGTGGGATGAGTCAATCATCAGAACACATTTCAAGGAAGTTCATAAAACCCCTGGTACTTTGCCTGGTATCCTTTTGGCCGGATGTGGTTATTAAGCCCTTTTTACTACACTGTGTGTAGGTTGGTAACTCTTGGTCTGGGCGCTGCCGACTGGAGCTTACTGAATCTAGCGCACCTATATGCTTAATTGATGCGATTGAACATATTCGGGTGCACGAGCACTGACGCACAGTATCGACTTCAAGAAGAGATAATCTGAGACTGGAATCTCTTTCACTCACTTGCACCTGATAGCAGCCGTCGCGACAGTAGTCAGGACAAGAAAAACAGTACAGGCAGCTGAGCACAGTGTGATTGCTTACAATCAATGTCTAGCATCACCGAAACCAAGGATTCTTTGGCAGGTATTGCCGATCAACCACCCACGACGAGTGGAGCAAACAGCTCTGACTCACACCAAACAGGCTTCGCTAACGTGGATGATTACCGAGGCAATGGTAACGCACTCGAGCAACCACAGCCAGACACAACACCGCACTCACTCCAGTTCCTTGATCTGATTGAAACCCTCGGGCACTCGATCTTCGCGCATGACCAAGACCTGCTTCTCAAGCACGCAGAGGGGATAGCGGCAGCGGCATCGCCACATACTGAGATAGAGAGATACATTGGACTCATTCAAAGCACGCGAGTCATCTTACACGAGGATCCCGACCTTGATGCCAAGCTAGTGATAGCGGCGAGTAACGCAATTAGCATCTTGAACTATGGGAACCTCTGCCAAGTTCTCGACTTCCAGTTTTGCCGAGTGCGCAACTGGAGTTATTGCCGACTCCCATATGCAAATCTGAACATGGCCGTGCTTGGTGTAGGAACCACCTTCGATGGCTGTGATCTCTCTTCAGCCTCCCTATTCCGGACGAACATGCACGGGGCCAGTTTCAAAAATGCTGACCTGAGTCATGCGACAACCTATGCCGTGAAATGTCTGAGCGCCTGGGATAAGAACGCACGCGTAACAGCATTTTCATGGGCACCTGACAGCAAGACATTCGCTTACACAATTGCACTCGAGCCGAAATATGTGTTCATTGGGTTCGTAGAAAGCGAGTGCGAGGAGTCTGTCAAAGTGTGCCTTGCTGCTGATGAAAGTGAAGAATTCAACATCTCTTCCCTGGCATTTTCTCATGATGGGACACTCTTGGCGTGCGGAGATGATACTGGTAACATTAGGCTATGCGACCTTAGCAGCTACCATTATATTTGTCCCTTTGCTGAGCGTCATTCGTCCGAGGTATTGAGTTTGTGTTTCGGTCATGACCGAGGTGCTCTGGTGTCTTGTAGCAACTGTGAGATACGCGTTTGGGATCTAAGAAATGACAACCGATGTGTTCGTACCATTACACAAGTGGAACCATCGCTAGTCCTGCTATCACCTGATGACACACACCTAGCCGCTGTCTGCACTTCAACGGTGGTTGTTTGGAAACTACCTGCCTTGGAGGTGGTGGCCGAATTCGACTGGACTTCCACAGCTACATCGATCGTATGCGATGGATACACATTTTTGCTCGAATTTTCCGCTGACAGCAAGCAGTTATTCTTTGCAGATCGCTGGTCCCGCGATGTAGTTCAGGTGTGGGACCTGGAGTCGAACTCTCAGACAGTTGTGAGAGATGGGCCAAGAGGCCGTCATGTCTTTGGTCGTCTCGGAGATGACATTGGCCACCAAACCTACCCGACCTGCGGGTGTGGTGCCCACTTTGACACCCGAGAACTAGAGGATGATCCACACTCCTGTCTGATGTCACCACCACATAAGACCGAGGGGAAATACTCAGATTATCCGCTCTTCGCTCCTAACGGACAGTATTTAATGACTTTACACACGTTTAAGCTCGAAACCGACAGTTCTCAATTTTCAAGTATCGAGGTCTATTATATGCCAATGGTATGGCAAATATCAGCCGCTCATTGGTGCTATCGAATGCAACAACACATGCGCTCACGTAAAGTGATAAACAGCCCATCCTACGTTAGTGCTGTCGCGATCTCAACCAGCGGAAAGTATCTAGCAACCGGCGCGGATGTGCTACACGTGTGGGATGCCGTATCAGGAAGGCATTTGGCAACACTGGACGAAAATCGTGCTTCCCACTTTCTCCCGGCGAGCCATCTCAAACCTAATATTTCACGCCACACATACGTTGATTCTCTCGAGTTTAGTCCAGACGGGTCAATGCTGGTTGAGGGATACTATGGCCATTTACGTTTGTGGAACCTTCAATCACAACAATGCGCCCACGAGTGGCGATGCTTGGACGATCGTGCGTTTGAGTCTCGATTAGCAGCAGTGTCAGCAGGCGAGCTACCACCTGACGAATATCTCCTATTGCCTCGTATCACAGCCCGTTTCTCTCAGGACGGACAGTACATCATTGTTTGCGGTCATGTGCGAAATGAAATCAACGTATTCAGTGCAACCAACTACGGTGTTATCAAGGACTGTGAAGTGAGCGACTATCAAAGCCAACAACCACTCAAGTGTGCCGCATCTAATTCACGCTTCATCATTTCAGCTTATCCTGACCAGTGCGGATTTCGGATTTGGGACAGTTCGACAAACGAATTTCGATGCATTGCGAGAGGAGCGAGCAGAATTACGTGCATGTCACTCTCGCCTGACAACACCCAGCTCATCATCGCCAATGGTCATGCTCAGATTGTGCAAATCTGGAATCTGAATCTGTCTGCTCTTGAGAAGCAGTACATTCGTGATGATAGCAAGGATGCCTCTTACGAGGGTGACTTTCTTCGACTCGACCGGATCATTGGAGCCAGTCAATCCAATGACTTTTGCGCGAACCTTGAGGGTGCGAGAATGAACGATCTACTATGTGCATTTATTCGGAAATCTTTAACACATCCCTTCAACGTCTGCCGTGGATCCTGTGTTCCTTTTAGCGATACCAGTCACGATCAAGATTCATGGAGCACGATGTGGACAAATCCTACAGTGAAGTTGAATTGGGCTGTAAACAATCCCCTTTACGTTTCAAAAACTGAACACAGGCAGGATGCAGAACCACAGGCATGTGATGATATCGATTAACACCGCAGCTACATTTGATTTCATCGTGTTACGGGGGTCACTGGCCTGGAATGTATTATTACAGTAGCAGAACAATGGATCGCTGCCCTTCCCCTTCAGCATATTTGGAGCGCTGATGGTTAACCATATGTAGAAAAACTGTATCTACATCAGTCGAGACAAATACAAAGCAGCAGACTTGTGAGATAAACGCTTTCGCCCTTCTTCCGAAAAATCCGCAGGAAAGAGAAGCGGATAGTTGTGCTGATCATTATGGTACGAAATAGATACCTCCGTGGGGCGAGTGTTCGCGACAGAAGTGTTACGATAAGCAGGGTCAGACGGTGACAAAGAAGGCGACGTTATTGGGGATGAACTTGGGGACGGATTAGGTTCGGGTGAAAGTTGGGGTGACTGGGTGCTTGCCTGAGCTCGGTTGATCTGCTGGTCAGTCTGGATGACTTGCCTACGCGATATTGATGCGTGGGGTAACAGACAGGAGTCGGGCCCATACAAACGCAAAAAGGGGAACCTATTTAAGAATGCAATGGGGTAACCTTTCAGCATTAGTTCAGCTTGACATGCTTGCCATGCAACGCGCGCTTCTTCTAGCCGATGGCGTCGCCGACGGAGCGTTTTGATCCACTGTACCCATCGAGCTGGATCGGTTTTGCGCAGCCGCTGGGCCTTGGCACGTCGATGGTCATGTGAAGAACTTGAAGATCTGTGCGGTGCCCCTTGAGGAGTCTGGCCAGCTGGGGAGCTGATATCAGCAAGCGAACCCAACTGACCGGTACCTGCATCTTGCAGGAATTTCTCGATCGGAACGCCCACTGACGCTGAGGATTCACTATACATCTCGCCTTCAAGCGCTTGTGATCGTTTGTTCTTACCACGGAAATTACTCGCGGCAGCCAATAGCGAAGCCAATAGGCCCCGTTTTTTCTGGGGTCTCGTCGAAGCGCCATGGAGTTGGTCGATTTCACAATTGGCCATGTCTAGCTGTTTGGTTTCCTGGTTAGCAGGGTCTTCCTCGTCCCGGTTCGGATTATCTGAACTGTCAAGGCCCATAGACAACGATCTTCCTGGAATAGACGACCTTCTTCCAGCGGCTCCAGCAACCACGGAGGGCTTGGATGGCGTTCCCTGAGGTTCATGAGGGCGGGCAGCGTTGATGTCAGCGGCGCCGGTTGAGGTCCGTCTTCGGAGAGGTTGGGAGACAACGCCATCAGCCGAGAGATGGGTAATGCCATAGACATGTTCCCCATAATCTCCAGCTGATGCCCTTGGCTCCTGATGGTTTGGACTCACAGGATCCGTCTTGACACGTTCAAGGGACGACGAAATGAGGTCATGGGTGGAGCTGGAATCAGAGGATGCATCAGGCAGGCGAGAATGCCCTCGCCTTCCCGCATTGCGCATATGCACCTCACGAGATGCTTGCACAGAAACAGCTGTCAGCTTATAGCGTTGACTTTCTGGGCTTGATGCCATCGCAGTGCGACTTCGTAGTGGCTCGCCTGTTCCATCACTGCCATCAACGCTCGAAGTTGCGTCTCTTGGGCCGCCAGCGGAGCTTACACTTAAGATGCTGAGTGATGTTCTAGTCGAGCGAGTTGTCAGCGTGACACTCGACATGGAACTTGATGCCTCTTCGTTCAGTTCGGCCATGAGATCGGGATCGAGACCCGCGTCGAATGTGGAATTAACAGATTCATAAAGTGTTGGGTCTTCACTTTTCTCGCTGACACCAACATCTGGTCGTTGTCGGCCAGGATATACATATAAACTCTCGATAGTGTCTACCAGGTCATCGTCCTCGCTATTATCGCTCGATTCTGAGGTGAGGTCATCTTCGCTTGTGCCAGGCCAAGAGGGGAGATCCATGAATTTGCGATTCTTTGACCAAGAGGCGGGTACTTGGAATTCCATTCCATTAGACTTCAAGGACTTCATGAAAAACACTCGGTAGCGATGGGGAATCTGGAAGATGCGGCGAGGCAGGGTGATCTCTGGTGCTCCGGTGAGGGGAGCAATGCGCAGTGAACCCTGCTGAAGGAGCCAAGCACTATTTGCCTCTCGGAAAGTTTGAGCGCTGGCAGCAATCTTGAATGTCCCCTCACCAAGATTCGCGGAGTCTTGAAGACGCAGCTGTTCGAGTGGAGACACCTCTTCAGGTTGAGTCGACGGCGATGCACTAACCTGAAAATCAGGTGGCAAAGATCGAAGCCTGACTCCACGAGGTCGTCCGTCTTCAGATTCACTGTCATCACAATCATGGTGCGGGGAGGTATTGAAAGCAAGTCCATCATCATGTGCTCTAGGCGAAGTGTAGGACCCTTTATCGTCATCACCACCATCATCATCGTGGTCGTCGTCTTTCGGGTCCGATGGATACTGTGCAACTGATACGTGATATGGGCTTGAAGGAAGCTCCCAGATGTTTGGAATTTTATCATCGGAAGACAGTCGCACCAGCGGCTTTCCACCAAACTCCTCGCCGCTGGGGGCACTGGAGACGGGAGTGGGCCGTAGATTGATTGAATGATGAGCTGGAGTAGTCGAGGTAATCTGGGAAGGTGATGATGGGTCATGTGGTGAAGACAATGCAGGCGTGTGCTTGTCAGTTGCATTCTGCGTGATCGGAGCAGCAGGACCTGGCTCTGCAATAGTTCGGAGTTCGTTTTCAAGCTGATCCGCAATCTGGCAGACAGCAAGATCTGCGGCATCCTCATTATCGAAAGTGGCACACCAGTGTTCATAAGGCTTAGCAGGGACCTCGGAAACCTCCTCCTCTTGTTCCTCGTCATATTCTTCTGCTACTCCTTGTAAGTCGTTTGCTCCTCGCCACTTGTGACGTTCATCCACTCCAAGATCGTCAGCCCCGGCTCCTGTTTCTTCTTCTTCTTCTTTGTCGTCGTCGTCGTCTTCATCATCCTCATCCTCATCCTCTTCGTCGTCTCCGTCTCCGACATTGCGATTGCGACTGCCTCCTTGTACCAGCTTAGCTGCATATTTTGATGAAACACCTTCTGCTGCAAGCAAATGGCGGACGCCCTCAACATCTGGACCTTCCAGTGCGCTATGACCGGCCGTACGAAGCGCCGCAGCTGCAGCGGCAACGGCGGCCACTTTCTTTTGCGGTGCGATTGTGGCAAGTACAGGTGGAGGAGAGCGGGATGTGATTCGCAATTTCATACCAAGCTTCGAGTGCGCAAGAAATGTTGCCGCATCTTCATCATCTTCTTCATCGTCATCGCTTCGATCATTCACCTGCATTGGGTCCTCAGGTTCCGAATCAAGTGAAGGATTCTGGAAGTTAGTCACTATCGCGGGATAGCGAGTCAGAGCTTCTTCTTCTTCTTCATCATCAGACTCCTCTTGATTGCGGTCGTCTCCGAGGGAACTCGTCGAACTACTCTCTGTTCCATGTACACGGGAGTATTGACGCCCGTCAATAGTCGAGGGCGCTAACTTCTCGTTCGATCGGTGCGACCTTGGCGTCGAGGATGGGACACCTCCGTCCAGACTTTCATCTTCATCTTCTTCATTTCCATCCGAGCCATATGCAAACTCGATTCCGAGGCGGCGAGGAAGATCCAAGCCATCGTCATCATCGGCTACAGTTGTGGCCGCTAGTTTAAGCATCTTCTTCTGGGCAGGTGATAGCAAGCCCGCTTCAGAGAGGAGCGTTGCAGGATGAGGAACCCTGGCATAGACGTAAGTATCGAGCAGTGACAAGATTGGAGTGACAATGTCATGATGATAGCAAAAGTTGTCGTGATCTGCATCACAGAGATAAAGCACCTTTGCCTCGGTTGCGCGAGCAGCTGCATAAAGGGCTTCAGAATGGAACGGCTTGATGAAGTCGTCGTCTCGACCATGTATCAGAAGCAACGGACAAGTGACGGAGCTGATAGCGCTTTCCGTATTCCAGCGCTGTGATATGAAGAAAGATGTTCCGACAATATCATTGACGACGCTTTTGATTGAAGAAAAGGGTGAAATTAGCACCAATGCTGCAGGTGTGCTTGTGGGACCCTCTTTTGACAGAGTGGCCGCCAACTGTGTCATGGGCGCGGTTCCCAGCGATCGGCCAAGTAAGATCACGCGATGGGCCGGGTATTGCATCTCCGTAGTGACGTAGTCAAACACACTGCGCATGGCAGCGTTGAATGATTCCTCAGAGGGCGTGCCCGGGAAGAGTCCGTAACCTGGATACTCGACCGCGAGAACATGCACAGGAAGTCTACTTCCGAAGTAACACACCTCCGGGAAGAGCCCCCCAAGATCGCACGCGTTACCATGCGCCGTAATGAGTAAGAACTCCGCACGCGGATTGTACACAAATAGGCATGGCACCGGCGGCTTGCGCCTGTTGCGCTGAGGTATCCAAACCAGGTTGTTCGGGAACGAGTACGCCTCGTAAGTGCGTGGGTTGGGGGGTCGGTACAGGCTTTTTGTCACCGCCGCGCCCATTTTGAGGCCCAATTCAGCGTCACTACCGTTTCTAGCTTAGTACCACAGGCGCAGGTGTGCCGGATATACACCAACGTGCTTAATATAAAAATTGGGGAATATGTGCTAGGTTAATACACGCTGCGGTACATGTGTGGGTCACGGTTTTAAGTGATAATATAAGACTGCGCTTCGGATTACACCTAATGGTTCAGACTGCAGTCAAATCTGACCACAGGTATACCCTGTTTTAAACGGTGTAATCGCTTGCCAATGAACTCGAACTTTGACTTGTTGCCGCGGTGCTCGGTCCGGACTAGGGTGGCCTTAGGCTCAAGGATCCACACTGGATGCAGGCATATTCTAGCCTAGTACGAGGGTCTATGCTAATCAAAACCGTCAGACCATCTGCACTTGCTTGTAGACCTCTGGAATGTCTGGATCCGAGGCAGGACGAACCTTGGGTGAGTATCCCCACAGATGCATTCTCGGCAAGGACTGCTGACTTCGTAGCTAGATGGGGCTGAGGTCGTGTGTTGCGTGCCGATTATGGCGCTTAGAGTGCCTGGCACCTCGAAATGTGCCCTTGACGGGCCGGAAAGCTTCTCATGAGCAGCAGAAAGAAGTTTCATGGGTCCTCTTGTTGCAACCCATTGGACTCTCCGCCCATAAAACAGCTATTCCGTTATTTATGGACTGGAAAGGTTATACCTTGAGGTACAACACGAGTCCGTGGCTATCTCCTTCAATACCCCTCATCAAACGAAACCGTCGTCAGGGCCTGAGTCGAAGCAAGCAGGAATCCCATCCACCCGCGAACGGAAGAGAAAGGTCGACTACGAGGAAGATTGCCCTATTGACCGTTTTGTGTGGTTGTGCAACCATAGTGAATGTGGAAGTATGTGTACCTGGCTGAGAATTTATGGAAAACCCTAACAATCATCTCAGATTATCCGAGTTCTCACGGAATGTGCTGGAGTTCCTGGCATTTTTCAGTCCGGAGTGAGCTGAGAGGAAGCACCGCAATTACTGGTTCATCGCACCAAGTAGGGCCAGTGCAGTCAAACAACCGTCGTTTGTCTACGGAGCATTGCAGCATATATATGATCGTCCTGCTGAGGTCGCAGGATCTGGCCGGAGCCTAGAGAAATCCGCGAAAATCTTAGTGCGATCCTAAACTCACCTTGTGTTCCGCGACCTTGTCACCAGCAGCGCATTGACGCGTCGAGTTCGTTCGTTTCTGAGCGACTTTCCTTGTGTGTAGCAAGCATTTGCATCAGGGTGCATCCTTATCCACACGCACAGCCCGAAGGCATCTGCGGAAACCCCACATGGATTGCTCCAATCACTTCCTGCTCCAACTTTGACTCCTTCGCCTCTCCCGTTTGGAATTCCTGTAGCGTAGACCCACAGATCTTGATTTTCTTCTCGTTAGACCTCGTCTGAGAGGCTTGTACTTTGCTCTCCTCTGCACATCCGGTGGTCGCATGCCACCAAAGGAACTGAAGCTCAGCATTGTCAACGATAACTGAGACTAGGCAGCTATTGAATTTGCAGGGGTCTTGGAGCGGCGCGCTATTAGCATCGGCCCAACCGTCGCAGTTTAGTTCTAGAAGATGTCCGGAACACAAGCCGTAATTGAGCCACTGAATCCGGATGCGGTTACTCGTACTACGGGGACCTCTCCCAGTGGAATGGACTCGTCGCTGAGCGCAAACATCGCACCAGCCTCAGTCAGTATGGGTAGCAGCACAAGTCCACCTCTAGATTCTGATGGTTCATCCTCTTTTACACCAGTATCGGCCAATGTAACACCGACTGACTCAGCAAGTGGAACCGTCGGTCAGGGAGAGGAGGCTCAGACTGTCAAGGTCAGTAGTCTATCCCTCCTTGACGATAATAATGAGAAGCAGCGAGTCACGCTCACGGTGGTCACGACAGCAGCTCCCGCAACTACGCAAACCCCGACACTCACCCGCAATAACTCACCTGTTCCACTATCAGGGAGCTCGTCGGTTGCACCCCCAACACAAACCTCAACGATGCCTCCCTCGACGGTCCATGGACACATGCCGCCTGCGCAGAAGCTTCGGAATGATCGGAAGCTTTTCATGGAGCTACTCGAACTAATGGATGGCTGGGACGGTAACTCCCCCCTTAGTGAGCAAGGTCGCCGACTCTTGATTCACGCTCTCATTCGAATGCAATATCCGTGGTATGGTGGTAAGAATACTCAGCGGCTATGCAAACTATATTCTCGTTTCCGTGCTTGTCTCACCCCGGCCTCAATGTGCAAAGATAGTGCGGTACCACGCGTTTTTACCCCAACTTCAGACTACGACCTCGCAGCTGCCAAAGCCACCCTTAAGGACTTGGACGAACACACTCTACCCCCTGTTGCCACAGTGTCCATGATCCAACAGGCACGTGCGCATGCAGTGGCAACACTGGAAAAGCTCAGCGATCGAGCCCTTCTCGTCGTGCTACTGCTACGACTTTCGACTCACTCGGCCCTAACGTTCTTCTTGCACATCGAGCATGCATTCATCTCGCCAGAAGAGGCTGAAGCCATGCTGGCAGCACAAAGTGTCACGAACGCTGATGCAACAATGGCTTCCTCCCAATCAGAAGCATCAGTATTCTCACACACATCGCTGTACAACAACTTGAAACCATCCGAGTATCATCAGTATGGATGTCCGGCTCGACTACCGTTAGGACTTCGAATTTGGCGACCTGATTCCTATCGTCAAGTCTTCGACTCAAAGAACGAAATGATCTCATGGAAGAAGAATGCACGCCATCCCGTTTCCAGGATGACCCTTATTCTGAAGAATGACGCAGCTGAAACCGAGTCGTCAGCGACTTTCCCTCCCTCGTCTCCTGAGGATTTGCCATGCACGATAACGAACCTCCAGATCGCAGTCAAGCGCGCACCTGAGCTCCCAGGAATTGAGTACGCATTTGGTGTCTTTGCCAAGATGCTGTTTGGGCGAGGGGCGCCACACACTATGCTCATTCGACGTCGTGACGATCCAACTCCATTCCTCTTATCACAAATCGAATCCATCACAACATTCAAGGACTTCCTCGAGAAACCATTGCCTCCTGACGTTCAAGCCACTATTCCCCAGCCAGACACCGCACCTGGCGTCGCCGTACCTCCTCAACACCAACTTGCCCTGGATACCGAACAGGTTGGTGAGCAAATTATTCTCGCCATCCTTACCCGTCCGGAAGATGGCAAGCCTGAGAACTATGTGGTGAAGGCAGTTACACAATCGGTGCCCCCGTCGGTTCAGCCCCAACAGCCTCATGTGCCCCAGCACTCAGCCTCTGCTCCCCCATCACCACTGCCAGGTACTGCAGATGACACAACAACATCCGATCGTCATTTGGTGCCTCCTCTCCAAATTCCTGAGGACTCTTCTTTACGCCATTCCGAGCCACTCGCATCACCAACCTCCGTCGTGCTGGGACTACCCACTCCAGCCCCGGAGGCAAAGCAAAGGGCCCTTGCACAGGATGCGATGCAAGACGTACCTCATTCAGTCGCAAGCAGTCCAGTGTCCGTTCAACACCCCGGGCCACTCCCGGTTATCCGCTATCAAATCATTCCCATTGACAACGACCATTCCTTTGGTCCTTCGATAGATGAGCAAAGCCAAAGGATTTTGGAAAAGACAGTTCTGTTCTGCCTCGATTTAATGCTTCAGCCCGTTCACCCACGGATAGCTTCACGTTTCCGCCTGCTTGATGTCAACGGTTTCCTCAGAGCTTGGGCTGATGCTCTTGCGGAAAAGGACGCTTCATACCTGACTATGTGGTCTATGGAGGAGACGAAGTCGTTGCTCACAGCTCCAAAGCAGCCGTGCTATATTGGTGTACCCCTGACACGTGAAATTGTGCTTCGCCTTCAGCGCAGCTTGCTAACAGTACAGCGCATGCTCTCTGTGATTGACCCAGCGACAACTTTCACGTCTAATTCGAGCCACCCCGGAGCAGTTCCACCCTCAGCGCCAGGAGATATCACGCCGCCAGGGACCGTCACATATCTGCAACTGTTGGAGGCCGTCGATCCTGCAGTCGGCGGCATCTACCGTAAAATCCTGTCAATGCGAAACGATATGGACGATCCTCTACCACCACTTGAACGCTACCAGAAGGTCCTTCAGATGGCGTCTTCACTGGATACCGCGTCGCGCTCTCGCAACCTTGCTGGTTATATTTTGGCACTGCTTGGTCAGGAGGTCGATGTCACAGATGCTCTACGAACTCATGCAGCCTTGTCAGTGACAGCCGCTGTTCAGGAGGCGTTAGGCGATTCCGAACCGCCGTCGGCAAATGTTGTCTCTGGCCCGCCAGCGAGTGCCACCATCAATACCGCGTCCACATCCGACAGTCGTGGAGGAGTCCTGCTTATGCCCTCGCTTGCAAATATGCCACGACTACCCGTCTCTGTGTCGGAACGAGATAGCCGAGGTTTTGGTGGGTCAGGGTTAGGCATCTCGAACGTTATTGCATCCGCCCCTTCCACAGGTAGCACCAGTAGGGACAATCAAACTGTGCCTGACTCGCCTATGCATGACACAGATCTTTTAGATCCGTTGGCGGGCTCAGCAGACGCTCAGATTCCCGCAGTCGAGGGTCATCCGACTACTCCTTCCCATACCCTCCCAAGTGCATCAACAACAGCAGCGGCTGCAGCGTCACCACAGCAACTGGATCCAGACATGACAAAAGATATTTTGGTACGCCGAACGCGGGCTCGCACGATTGGTTCCATATCTCCGGACAGCGTGCTCGCGCCAATCCTTGAGTTCAAAGGCGATCCCGACCGCCAATCTCGCATGTTTGCACAGATCAAGCCAAGTACAATGACCCACCTGGAGCAAAAGGAATGCTTGAAGCAGCTCACACAGATCTGTGGCGAATGGCATTCGCTGCATCTCAGTGGGTGGTACGCGGTAAAGGCGAAATACTTCAACCGGTTCTTGGACCGACCTGAGGGGCATCCATTCCTCAATATCAATGTGTTGACGATTAATGATTGCCCTCGCATGGATGAAGAGTGTGTTGCGGCAATATGTGATCTCATGCCCAACCTTCGAATGCTTAAGATTACAAACTGCCCGGGGCTCAAGCGCATCGGTCGCTTCTCACTTTTCTCCACAAAACCTTTGGTGTTCCCAGAGCTGAGACATCTTGACGTCTCAGGTTGTGCCAATCTAACGCGAATCTACATCGTTGCTCCGCAACTCGAAGAGTACTTCCACAGCGGCTGTCCAGCCCTTACCAAGGTGTCTCTGGGTAGTGAACGTTTGACGCGCACCATGCGGACAAAGAGCATGGATACACGTCGAAAGTAAGGGACATTTCATTATGCATGCGGGGAACAATTGGCTTCGAGTTGACCAGTTAGTTAGTACATTAGTTTATTCCCCAAATCAGGTGCACCCTAGGTCTTACACAAATCCAGTTGAGTGGTGAGTTCCTACCTAGGTATCCTGTATCCTAGGACTGAACTCATCGCACACTGCTTAACTAGGTGGCCCAACGGGCTACCATCTTGATGTTCGTCCCGATACTCTTTGACAACAGAGCACGAGCTCGCAATAGCACCAACCACGCTTGTAGCTTAATCGAAAAGTTCCTCGAATAAACAGTTTCACGCGAGCTGGCTAATCCTGTGCATGAGGAAAGTATTATCCTATGAATTCGGCCCACCCTTTTGTGTTCCACTGGGCTTCTGCATAACCCAGCACGGGCTCATCTAATCCCAGATCGCACAATGGTTGGTCGATGAGTGTGGAATGTGAGAGTGAGATCCGTTGGGCTTGCTACAATTCCACATTTGCTGTATCTCGTGTTCTACGCAGGATGGACGGACAGTTTTCGTCCATATACCGAGCCAGACCGCTTTTAGACATTATTGACCAAAATTGGGCCTCAGAGACCCTTCCCGATGATGGTAAGTATGCGGCTCAATGTTCCTTGGAAGAGCTGGACTAACGGATCTCAACTCGACACCGCACTTGGACGGCCCCGGCATTGGCTCTAACACATTGACCCCTTTCACTCACACTATTTAGACGTCGAGGTTGCGGCGGATATCCATTTCGAGTCACTGCTTGAGGCTGACGATGACATCGACGGCCCCAACCAGATTATGCTTCGAACTGCGATTGCCAAGGCGAATGAACCAGAGACGTGGGAGGGACCTGGCATTCAGTACTTTTTAGACAAGATGAAGGAGAGGTAGTGTGTCTCCGTCAGGTTTGTTTTGCACGCTTTGCGAGTCCTAACCATGAAAGCCGAGTGAGTATAGCACTATGTTTTGCGATTTTCACTTGAAGGAGAGAGCGCCCGACAACAAACTTTGCCTCTCCAATGCAGCACAGAGCGTTAGTCTGGATTACACCTGGACTTGCATTGGGCTAGCTAAGAGTCTACACTGTCGCATTTAGTACGATCCCCAGTGCATATAACATGGTCCTCAGGTAGTGGACCTGGAGCACCAGTCACTCAGCGATCCTCTCGAGCGCTGGCTGAGGTTGATGGAAGTGCGCAGAGACTCCTCGACCACATGCTTCACTTCGTATATGATTGCTCTTACTGATCACCCAGCACTAAGCCACAATGCCTCCTCGTTCGTTCCACGGATGGATGAGCCCTCCTTGACCGTTGGATCGGGCTCATGAAGCGTCGGCCTTCGTGCTTGATCCAGCGGAAGATAGCTTCATGCTCGCTGAACAGAGGTGTTCTGGGTTGAGCCCGGCTTGTACGGTGTATGCCTAGCGTTGCTTGTGGTGACCCAGCGGTGCTGGCTCAGTGGCGCGCTCGAAGCCGGGGGAGCTCTGAGAAAGGGGTGATGAAATATTTTGTCTTTGTCATATTTCAAAGGTCCCCAAATCACGCCCTTGACGTACCTGCGGTGAGTAAATAATATGAGCAAAGAACGCGTTATATCCACAAATGAACGAGAGTTCATTCTAGAAGCCCTCGCAGTTGGTACGTCGCTCGCTGTTCGTCCTCGATTTCTTCGAAGCCTGGCAAACTTACGCATTCAGCCACATGCTGCTCTATCTTTGGCACTTCTGATGCACTCTTTGAGCTATACGGCTGATTCTCGCACACAACGTACCTTACCACCTCAATCTAGGTCTGAGAACGGATGGCCGACGACCCGAGGCAAGCAGAAAAGTCGCCACAACATTCTCGGAAACCTGGGGTGAAGTCGAAGTTTCACTTGGAAACACACGTGCGATCGCCAGTGTTACCGCAGATATTACCGAGCCACGACCAGATCGACCCGCCGAGGGTATCATTATGTTCAATGTCGATGTTTCGGCACTCGCATCACCAGCATTTGACCGCGCTAACAAGGCCTCCGTCGAAATCGCACGAATTATCGAGAGGTGTATCAAGGAGTCCAACGCAGTTGATTTGGAAACGTTGTGCTTGATCGCTGGTCAAAAAGTTTGGGGCTTGAAGGTAGATGTCCGTGTCTGCAACTATGAAGGCAACATGATTGACTGCTGCACGCTGGCAGCACTCTGCGCACTGCTACATTTCCGCCGTCCAGATGCTACGGTTGTTGGTTCGAGTATCACGATTCATCCTGAAACCGACCGACATCCAATCCCAGTGACACTACATCACCTGCCAATTTCAAGTACATTTGCACTCTTCTCAACATCTGCTGGTCCAGTTGTCGTTGTTGATCCTTCACTTCCAGAAGAGCTCACAGCCACAGCCATCTTCACAATTGCCACGAACTCTCAACGCAACGTCTGCTGCTTGCACAAGCCAGGCGGTGCTGCTATTAGCCACGAACTGTTTAAGCAGTGCATGGCAATGAGTCTCAAACGCACAGATGCCCTCACATCATATGTGAAGGGGTGCTTGGACGAGATCGCAGCTGCTCGTGCTGCTGCTGATCGTGCACTAACAGAACGAAGTGGGTTGGAGGAAGAGTTGGGACTACCGGCTCCTGCGCCACCAACTGAAAAGCCCGGACAGTTCCCGCTTCCTCGGCCCCGTCAAGAAAACACACTGTAAATTAGCCATGTGAGAAAAATCAATCCAATAGAGTCTAAGTTTATTACCGTTAGTCTGGGCGAGATACTACGCAAGCCGAGGCCTTGGACCACACGTGTGCATTTACAACGTTTTCACATCCAGCACATACGATGCAGGTTTGCTACCCTCACTAGGCGAAAGATCACGTAATGCACGAGTTAACCAAGGCAGAGTTCGAGTAAGCTGACCTTGAATCGATTTAGGTTCCATTGGATTCACAACGAACATGCCAGATCCGCAAGTGAATGATACAGGAGAATTACGAACACGGAGTTCAGCTGTAATCGTGCACACCGATGAGGCCTCTTGTAAACCTGCTGGCAGGAGGTCGCTCTCGGATTCACCAGCAGTTTGGTACTGAGTGTCATGCGGTAGCTCAAGAAGTGCACGAGCGAGTTGAACTTGCCGTTTTCGGATCCCGCTTCGAGTAGCGTGGTCAAAGTAGAGTTCCAAGTTATCCTGATTGTCCGTATCCAACTGATCCAACAAGAGAGTTGCATAATGTTGGCGAAGTCGTAGTTGCTGATCCTTAATCATCCGGGTAGCGATCTCCAGAAATAGAGCTCTTTGCTCGACCCTGGGAGTACGGCGGAATGTAGTCCTGAGCACATTGGCAAATATATTGGAGGCGATATTCGCTGATGTGGTAGTGCCGTCTAGGTCGTTCGAATACAGCGTGGAGCCATGCGTCATACTGTCAATTTCAGCTTTGCGGAGTGATTCTGACACGGGAGTGTGGTCACCAGAATCCAGGTCCTCCTGGGCCTTGGGATGCTCTGGATTCAGGATAGGGTACCAAACGGCAACCTGAGCCTCAGGCCAGAGATTCCGAGTCGTGCGCAATGCCTCCAAAGCCGAAACATATTCGTCTGCACCTTCGTATGCGGGATCGATTAGAACTAGTCCTGGTCGAGCTGCCTTGAGGTTAGCAGCGGTGGGAGCGGTCCGCAACGCGGCGGCGAGAGATTCCGCAAAACGAATCTCTGCCGCAGCATAAGTTTCAAACGCTCGCACGTTCTCAGCAAGCAACTTATTCTGAGCTAATGTGAGCACGTACTTTTGGTACATCTCGTGCAGCATCTTGGGCTTTGTCCACTCCAACAGGGCCTGAGGTAGTTGACGCACCCGTTGCTTCTCGGATGCTACGAAGCTCGAGAGCCTCTGAAGGAAGTTTGGACCATCTTTGTGGAGCACAACCACACCAGGTGTGCGCTGGAGAAGGGCATCGATCACATCTACGGGAAGACGCGCTCCACTCTCGACATTACTTGCATACTCAGCGAGTAATTCAAGATAATCCTGATTCTCGGAACTCCTCCCCTGAGTCTTAGCTGGGTTAGTGAGAACCTTTTTCAGTTCGTCTCGTCGAGCCTGGCGCTCTTTGACACGTCGAAGATTCAGCTGCTTGAGTTCGTCCGCAAACTTTAGGCGTAGGGCATTCTCGCGCTCAGGCGTCAAGTAGGCCCACCCAACCTCTGCGGCAGCAATTCTCAAGAATTCTCGCTCTGTTACGACGGGACGGCCATCCGTGATCCCTTTGACTCCTGCTTCCTCCTGTCGACTGCTATTCGGACTCTCTTGAATTTCTTTTACCTTCTCTGCAAGGGTCTTGCCAAATCGGCGACGCTGTGCACCTTCATCCTCGTCGAATAACTCTGGAAGATCCTCACCAATCTCCGCGTCAGGGGGAAGACCCAAGGCGATTTGCGTTGCACGCGCCGATATACGCCGATCCTGTGCATTGAGCTTCTGCGACAAGGAGTAGTTGATGTAGTGATCCAGTAAGGCCATGTACTCAGTAGAGTGCAATTCTGTGAAAAAGACCTGATCTCGAAGTGGATTCATAAGTGAATGAAAGATGAAAGGTGAAGAAGGAAGGGCGCGCAGTGCTGTCTTTGCCCCTTTTTGCAAAGGTAAGAAGCCAGGAGCACCAAATAAGCAGAAGGCCGTCGAAGATTGAGCCTCAAGGATTGAGACCAAGGATGAGGTTGTTACCTTTTCGCCCTTTCGGATCGCCTCAAGTTCCACATCAGAAAGCAAAGCCATTCGCTTCTTGGCGAGTCTTTGTTGTTTAAGTTGCTTTCGATCCAGGCCAACGGCGGCTAGTATATCAACACGATTCGAGGGTCGCTTTACCTTTGGGGGCTGCTTCTGACGCATCTTAGCCTTCTGTCTAGCCCACTTCAATTTCTTGAGTTGGCGTTTCGACATAGACGCGCGAGATCTCTTGGTCGAGTTGGATGACTGAGACTCACTCAGCTTCTCTGTGGACTGGTTGGAAGCTCGAGGTCTTGAGTTCATCTCCTCACTTGACACAACCTTAGTGGATGCGGTCTTCGATTGAGCATTATGCGACGATTTCTTAATCGGGTCTGCGGCTCGTGCCTTTGCATTGTTACCCCCCTTCTTTCCCTGCGTGGAGGCTTTGCGTCCTGCAGAAAAGGAGCGTGTCCAGACAGTCGGCAGCGTGGAGGGCAGCAGTCGCGTCGAGCGGACCTGGGGAAGACAGTCCTGGTTAACAAAGCTACCTGGTTTCACGACTAATTGCTGCCACAAGTCACTGGTAAATTCAATTTGCGGCCACTGGGTCGAAAACCTCCAATCCGGTGCTGAAGTACAACATGTGTTCAACTCACGGTGCTGCCTGGCTTTCGCCTGTGCTCGGAGCGACTTTCTGGGGCGTGATGTGCTTCGTTCACTGTGCTCAAGAGTGCGGGATGCATCATCGGTTGGAGAAGATTGATTTTGGTGCGTCCTCTCTTCTGATGAGCTGTCCCTTTGAGGATTAGATGTCGGATTAGACGCATCTGGTCCGCCTTCTTCCGCACGCTTTCGATGGTTCCGCATGGACCTCCTTGAGGATTCGACAAACTGCAGGTTCGAAGGCAAATCGTCATCATCTATGCCGAGCTCCTTTCGAACCATTGCATCATCAAACTTACGCTTGTCTGATGAACGAGGGGCAGGAGGTTTCAGTTCTGGATTCTTCTTGTTAGCTGCATTCTCACCAGTCTTCATGCTTGCAGTCTTCACACGTGCCGAGTGCTTGCTCGAACTGTTGGAATCCTCATCTGGACCCTCTTCATTGTTTTCACGTGGCGGAGGCGGCTCAGCGCGGAGATCCTTGCGTTCAGGATTTGAATGTGCAAAAAATGGGGTTGCTGGCATGGCATCTGACATATGGACTGTCGCCTGAGCTTGGCGACGTGTCACAGGAATGGCAGCCTTTCCTCTAGAGAAGTCAAACTTGGGCACGGGCGTCAAAGTTGAGGAAGGCGATACGACCGCATCATAGAAAGCTTCTGCAGAGGTCGAGAGCTCCTCAATCATATCGTCGCATGCTGTAAAATCTGCTGATGAACTACTTTCCGTTGGACGTGCTCCTAAAATGCAAACTGCACGCATGAGCAAGGCTTTCGTTTCAACACTCAAGCCAGCACGATTGATGAACTTGCCACCGTTCTCGCGCTCTCGTTTGCGTGCTCGTTCCTCAAGGGTCTTCAGCTTAAAGGGGTTGGCGATGGCCTTTTCCCGATCTTCAAACCGCAGCTTACCCATGCTTGCGGACTCGACGACCGAATCGAGCTTCAGCGGCTCGTTAGCAACGAACATTACACTCAAGTAAGGCAGCAACTCTGAAGGGATTGGTAGCAGCTCACGAACGTTGCGCTCTAGGTTGTCTACAAGCTTTCTAATCCCGTCTGAGTCTGATGAGTCGGCATCAGCTCCCGCGGTGGTTTTTGGTACGAGGATCGAATCGTAACCGGACAGTTTGGGCATTCCATGAATCGTAGGGATTCCGGCATACAAATCTGAGGAAGGAGCAAATAGATCTAGTGACAATTCTCCTTGATATGATGGGAGAGTAGGCACAACTTCGTGTGGGCCCTCATTCGCGGAAGCTGCATGATTCGACGACTCTTCATCGCGAACTGCAGTTGCTTCCAGTCGTGGTTGCGGGTTGCTGCTCAGCCTACTTCTCGATGCTCGCCGCCGTCTGCTTTGAGTCTGGTCATGTCGCTGTTGTGCGAGAAACCCTTGGTCCAACCCTGACGGCGGAATTTGATTCCGAATCGCCAGGCGCGCCAGGTCGTGGATCCGCCCTGCGGCACTGGCAAACTCGTTCTTCTTCCTGACCATATCCGAGTCGACCTTGTAGACTCCGCCTGGTCCTGAGTGTGTGTCGACATATATAACCTGGCGATTTCTGCAGTTTCTTAAGGTGGACCCGATGAGCTGCGTCAGGACTACATGCTTCAGCACGTCTCCGTGGTTTCCCGCATGAAAACCGTGGCGATAGGACAGCGGCTGGCGCACAATTCTGTGCATGAGATAATGGAGCCGGAGGTTACAAGCCTCGGGGATACGGCTAACGTGCGAATCTACGCAAGCCTACTGGCGAGTGACCGTTAGTGCGGGGCGTCTTGTGGGAGAACCAGGCTCAAACGTAGCTACGCGAAAGACCGAACCTGAGGAGGGTAATTGGCGGTCCGAATTTTGGGGGGGGGTTGCGGCGTGGCTTCGGCGAATAACAAGTTATCTGAGGCTAGCCTCGAGAAATATACTTGACTGTATACTATTTTTGCACTGGCACTCGCACCGATACCTCCGTTCACTCAGGTCGCAATTCTGAATCAATACTGAACTTCTCTGCCTGTACTCGCGTTCCATGCGCAACACCATGATGGAGTCTCAAGCCGATCTTACTGGAGATGCTGAGATAGTCCGATGCAGACGACTTTTCACATTTAGTTTGCATGGGCAACGTCCCCCTTAACTGGACCGAGAGTGTGGAGCGACATTCTCACGGAAGCTTCAGTACCTTTGTAGCTCGAACTCAGAGAGGAGCTAGGCACAATGGGATGATATGATGATAAATCCTTTAACCATGACTGCAAAGCTGTTTCCACCCTACATTAAGCGTCTCATCCATTTCCTAGTCGAATACCCCGGGATGAAGGCAGTATTCTCGACCTGCGGAGGACCACAATTTGCTTAGCTATTCTAGGCCCGTTATCATGCATCGCCTGAACAAGCACGGACACATGCTAATCCAGGCGTGCCAAATACCATGCCGGCGTCCTGGGCGGGATCCATGCGTGCCCCTACTGCTGCAAGCAGAAACGCTCTTTTACCCAAGAAACTCTAACTGGTACTTTGCCAAGATGACGAAATAGTGGAGGGGTTAATAGGAGGAGTGTGTGAAAATGGGATAATATGATGCGCTCGATATGTTAATATCGGTTCATTTTAGTTAAAAGCTCAAATACGTCCGTGATCTCGGTAAAAACCCTCCAATCACTAACTCCTCAGTGGTGCTGAGTCGTCCGAACCTCGTTTGTTTCGCGTTCCACATGGAAGTCTGACTCGCTGCGCCTTGTCTATCTACCCTTTTGGTGTCGCTTGCTCTAGTTTACTGCATGGCCAACACAGGCGAGACAGAACTGCAGGACCTGTCTCTCTTAGGAGACTCGGAGGGTCTCTCGCTCAGTGATCAGCCTCTCGATTTGACGCTGGGCGATGGGTTGGACGAGCCGATGAACGCAGGAGTGACATACGCTGGAAGTTTGGGGGATGCAACCTTCTCGTCTCAGACGATGCCGATCATCGCTGGCCAAGATTCGTCGTCTTCATCACCTCTTGGATCACCAGCCGCAGCAGCGCAACAAATCGGACAGCAACAGCCAGACCAGAAGCCCCAGGAGGCGGCTTCGATCTTCTCTTTGGCATACTACCAGTGCTACTTTGACGTTTCTACAAACGACGTTAAGGACAGGCTACTCGCTGCACTGCTTCCCGTAGGAGGCCCGTTCTATAACGATGACTACGGACCTCGCGTTGTGACTTCACAAGAAGACATGGCTAATGGCCGCACTGTGCCTGAACTGGTAACGTCTTCAGGAAATAACACCCCAGACCTCTATGGACCCTTCTGGATTTCCACTACCGTTGTCTTCACGCTCGCAGCCGTTGGCAATCTCAGCAAATATCTCCGCAACTTTAACTACGGAACGGCCCAAGGCCTGGATGTCGAGAAGATCACGCTTGCAGCCACGATGTTCTACGTTTCGCTCATAGTCTTCCCAGTGATTCTTTACTTTGTCCTCCGCACCTACAGCGCCCCTCGATCCCTAGTTACGCTCATTTCCCTATATGGCTACTCGTTCGCTGCATACTTGCCTGCAGCAGCCCTGAGTATACTTCCGGGCAATGTCGCTTCATGGGTCTCGGTCTCAATTGCCTTTACGATCTCAACACTCTTTATTGTTCGTAATGTATACTATCTCTACAAGAACGGTTTATACTCCCTGCCCGCGCCTGGGGCAGAAGGCGAAGACGAGCGCCAGAGAATCGGCCTGTTCCTTGTCATTGGACTTGTGATCGTTCATTTCTCTATTGCTTTGTTGACAAAGCTGTACTTCTTTTAAGTTTGTGCAACAACACAAGCTACCCGATGAAAGAATATAGGAATATATAAACAAAGAAGTCCATAAGCTTGTAACAATGCTTTTCGACTGTTTATTCCATTTGGTTTCGCACCAAATCCTTGTGCAGATGGGAGGAAAAATGGTTCCCAACCATTCACCAGTCTTACTCACGTCCATAATTTGTTCCGTGCAACGAGTGCGACATAGGAGGCACAGAGAACATGTAAGACACCGGTAAGGAAGACTGATAACTAGATTGACTAGGGTGGGAGGACGATGATGAAGGCCGTGCCTCGGGTTGGGGATTCGAAGCAGGAGCATTAGAGGCACTCGTTGCGTATTGTAGATGCTGGTTTTGAGCACTAGGGGCGTTCAACGTGAACGATGACGGTGCTTGAGTGCTATTCACAGAGTAGTATACGTCTTGCGGTTGTTGGTAAGAAGTCACATGCGGTAAAGAGAAACCCGTTGAGTTGTGATTCACATCACTAAAATAGCCAGATGAAGTCAACGGGGGTATACTGGGCTGTCCTAAGCCCATTGTAAGAGGCGCATTCGTCTGCAGAGGGGGGACTCCAGCTGACGACAGCTGACTAGACATCACTCCCAGATTGAATCCTGTGTTACCAGCGAGTGGCGGCACGCCGCTTGTTGCCACTGGTGCGGCTGAAGTGGCTGTCAGTGAAGAGCTCGTGTGATGTTCCTTGATTTCTGACGAGGACTGACGCTGTTGCTGACGCTGCTGTTCGGAGGCCGCCTCGTTCGTCACCAGATTATCCATCTCTAGTTTGATGGCTTTGAGCGTTTGCCGCGCATACTTCCCTCGCAATCCCTTGCGACCACGCCCAGACACCAGACCACGTGCAATGCGCAGTTGGTGTTGCATCAATTGCTGTTGCTGACGCACTCTGGCTGGTACGGAAATGTACATGACCAAGCTGGGCTCATCACGAGTGATATCGATCATTGCATCGGGAATTCGGTGACGATACAAGTGAGCCATTTGCATCCGCTGTTGCTTGGTCATTGCCCTTCGCTGCGCCAAGGTTGGCATGGGAAGCCGCAGCGCCGTGACCGGCCTGAAACCTTTTGAGGCGTACCATGACTCCGCACCATGCGAAGAGGCTGTAATAATAAACCTGTACGGCGTGTGTTTGGCCGCAAAGTCTACAGCAGCTTCGAGAAGCTTGCCACCACAGCCCTTGGCACAGAAAACTGACAGCTCGGCAACATCTGGGAAGGCGCCAGTGACAGGATCAGGAGGTCCGCATCGATGCAGTGGGATGCCCCATTGGAAGTAATTGGAGTCATGTACGAACTGCTGCAGGACGAGACATCCGCAAATGTGATCATTAGGCTTCAACTGGAATTCCTCACTGTCCTCGATGACAACGGGGGGGAGACCAACAATTTCCTTAAGCTTGGCCAGCGTTGTGACAGTTCCAGGACGCAGCTTCAGCTTGGTTTTCGGTGCAGAGTTCGAAGATGTTACAGCTGAAGCATCCCCCGATGGTGCAGCCGCTGAATTCGAGCTTTGTGTCGGGGTTACCGAGTCAGTGGGCATGTAGGGGGGCGGAGGAGGTGCGCCTTTGGTATTCTCTGAGTGCGTGTCACCTTCCGTCCCTGATGGAACCGCGCCCCTTCTAAAGCGAGGTGGATCGGGAACAAATGGTTGACCTGTCTTTGCTTCCTGCTCCACCTTGAGTTTGTTTTTAATCGCTGCATAGTACTCAATCATGTCTTTCTGATCTTGGAGCTCGGCTTCCTCTGACTCAAGTCGCTGCTGACGTTGCTCGGGGGTCTCATCGAGATAAGCGAGTTCTTCCTCATCATCCTGGATAATAGGCTCGTCTTCATCGGTCATTTCACTATCTCCATCTAGATCACCTTCTTCCTCTTCATCACTCGAATGCTCGTACTCACGAGCAGTTCGTTTGCCTAAGCCTTCCGTGCCCGCCTCGGTAACGTTGCCTTTGGTCTCCTGCTCCGAAACCGGAGCCGAAGCTGTCGACGAGGTCGAACTAGTACTGGTCTCGGTTCCACTCGTGGATAGTGTAACAATACTAGGATCAGTGACGCCGGTGGAAGCCTCTTTCTCTGAAAGCTCCCGCACAATCTTGTGCGCTCGGTCTGTTTCACAAACACATACCCAGCAGTGCCAAGATGGATCATCATACTCTGAATACACCTTCCAAAAGAAGTTCGGCGAGACTTCCAACTTATTCTCACGCAGATTGATGCATAAGTCTTCAGGGTTGAGTCTGGGCTTGAACTTTAAAGCATCTTTCACCTTGACGATCACGGTTCTTTTCGTTCGTGCTTGTTCGTGGAGGAAGTGCGCCTCACGAATGTTCTCTGGTGTTGCCTCGCGCGTATCAAAGTCTGCAATCGGATCAGGCGGCATTACAATCGGGTTGAGAGAACGAAATCGCTCTTCTGGACCTCGGACAACGAACACAGCATGGCGTCCATTGAAGCGCTGGGGTCCTGTTGAACTTGCTCGACCCTTCTTCTTCTTGCGCTTGCGTTCTCGTGTTTGTTGCGACATTATGCTTCCCGCTGTCGCAGAGCCGGGGAGACGGAGGCGATCTTACTCCTCAGAACGGAAGCCTGCGAGGTAACGACGTGGCGGAAGACTTATCAATCAAGCGTATTGCTTCAACAGGATGTAGCGTTATTTGCTTAAGTCACTTTAGGCTCTCCGGAATGCGTTGCTGGGTTTCCTAATGTTGTGCCGCTCAGCTTGATCCTCTAGTTCTGCGCGCTGCCAGTAGTTACGAATAAGATGGCCTGTGTGGACCGGCGAAAAGCCTCAGACAGGTCAAGGCAGAGGAAGACGAACGACCGACTGCGAGCAAGTCTGATGGAGGAGTCAAGTCCTAGGACTGCGTTGATGAATGAACCGTGCGACGTCAGCAAAGGAAGCAATCAAATAGTGCCCCAAGCAGCCAATAAACCAACCAGATGGGCCGAGTTGAGTTGAGTTGAGTTGAGTTGAGTTGAGTTGAGTTGAGTTGAGTTGAGTTGAGTTGAGTTGAGTTGGGCGAGCGAGAAACGACAGACAAGGAATTCAGTGAGCGAGCTTGAGATTTCCATTCGGAGTGGAGTGAGTGAGTGAGCGAGCGAGACAAGACTTGGTAAGCAAAGCGGGATTCAGAGCGGTATGCCCCCAGGTGACGCCTTTACTCGGGCAATATGTGCCACTCAGAAGTCACACCTGGGTGGTGTTCCGCCTGGCACATATGATTCGAATCTCCATCAGTCCGTGAAAGGATGGGTGAGTCGTTGCCTGGCCTCAGGGTTGAAGACCAGGCTGGAAGACGGCCAGGTACAGCAGGCATGCGTGTCTAATAGGCGAAGTAATGGATAGTACACCCACACTGCAGTACACACAGGTACGGTAGGATATACTAAACCGAGTTTAAAACAGCGAGGAGGCGATTTTCTCATTGTGTTCCAACCAGTGGAGTAGTGGAGTACCGCACTCGAGTCTGGTAACATCCTCGGACACTATCCACATTTTATTCTCTTCCCCAACCGTGTGGATATTTCGCATTTTGAGCTCGTATATACCCCAGTCCCATTTTTTGAACCTCGGCTCAGTCCATCCGTCCTGGCCCAAATTTTCGACCACTGCTGAGCACACCCATACCTTTTCCCACTCAGCACTGGACTATGCACTGAGGCCTGCGTGGAAGCAGGCAATAGGGAGCGTGGGAACCTCATATAGTAAACATGATAAGTGGGATACAGCGACATTGCCTGCATTTATTGCGCTTAGCAGAAAGGAATGTGAGTTCGACTAAGGTAGTGCTTGTATGGAAACTAGGTTTGTAGAACTTGGATAAGGAAGTAGGAAAAGATGAGAATATGGAATGTACTTTATGATATTGGAGTCATCATCGCAGGCGAGAGATGATGATGTAGGATTTCTAAAGCGAGGCCTGCGTGGGTGGGATTACTAACCCTCACAAGGATTCAAGGGACTGCCGGCTTCGCTGCGGTTGAACCCAATTAGCTTAGTGTTTGTAAGTGCAGCGGTCGCCAAAAGGGCAGCCCTGAGGTGTGTTGAAGTAGCGGCATGGAACTGTACGATAGTTCGGGGGGAGCGGCCGGTCTCCGCGTGGTCCTCTCTGAGCGCCTCCTTGGCCTCCCTGGCGGTCTCCACGATCTCCATAAGAGTAGGCTCCGCGGTCTCCGCTGGCATACCCACCTCCAGGGCCGCCTCGATCAGCTGAATATCCACCTCGGTCAGCGGCATGACCTCCGCGATCGCGGTCTCCGTAGGTTGCCCGATCGCCTCCATATCCGCCCCGGTCCGATCCATAGCCACGTTCGCTATAACCTCGGTCACTGGCATAATTATCCCGATCCCCGCCGTATCGATCGCTGTATCGATCGCTGTATCGATCACCATACCCACCTCGATTTCCGTATCCTCCTCGTTCGCTAGAGTAGCCATTTCGATCACGATCTGAAAGGCCTAAACCCTGCAGACGATCAGCATGAATAAACGCGCGCGAAGAACCACCTGCGGATCCTGATGCAGAGGAAGCACCCGAGGGTGGCGGTGGCGGTGGGGGATGCTGCTGAGACGGGACAGGCTGGAAGGGAAGTTGCGTATGATCAACTGATGGTGTTGGATGCGCTGGATAATCACTTGCGCCAGATGGGGGGTAGGGAGAGTACATGTCTTGGTGAGCGGGTGCGGAGTATCCAGGCCCATAACTTGACGAGGTTCCTCCCGTATGTGGGGGTGGGGGTGCTCCGCCTGCTGCGCCATATCCTCCAGGTTGATAGGGATCGTATGCAGCAGGTTCTGCGGGCGCTCCTGCCTGTGGAACAACACCAGACAGAGCGCCCCCTGCCAGTGTTGAGAGCAACGCCGCCAAGTCCTTCTCATTCAGGGCTACTTCAGGCGCAGCAGAGGAGGATGCGAGATGATCGGAAGGCATCGACGGAGGTGCCAGCCCGGGGGCCGCCATCATAGACCCAGTAGCGAAGTCTGGGGCCGGGCTCGTGCCTGGCATCGGCATCGATGTGGGACCAGGAGTCATCCAGTCACTGGCTGGAGGATAACCCATCGAAGCACCACCCGGAGGCATGCCAGGAGCGATAGGCACCGGGCCGGAAGATGGTGGTATTGGGGGAGCCGGCTGAGCTAGTGGCAAGGGGGGTGGTCCAGCAGGCCGCGCCAGAGGCGCTGCGGGCAGAGGCTGTGCCTGCTTCTTGGGGATGACAATGGCAATTCCCCAAAGCGGAGAGCGACTATGCATATCTGCCGACCGACCGAACGCAGTCTCGGCAGACAGAGCAATTGGAGGAGCATAGACTGGGACACCATGCTGGATGCACGTTTTAAGTAAAACAGACTGGGAAGCCCTTGCGTCGACAATACGTTGCGGTGGAACCAGTCCGTCCACAGCAGTACCTGAGCTCAATGGCTCACCAACGTTCACATCGGGGAAGAAGTAAAGTAGAATACCCACTGTCTCCTGCAGGTCAAGTACGGCGGCGTTGCCACGTTCTACTAAGTGCGCTGCGAGTGCTTGTAGAGCAGGCAAGTCATTCGCAGCACCAGGCAGAACGGTAAATGCCGCAATTGTTCGTCGGGACGTACTTCGAACGAGGGATACGATGTACTTTGTGACCGCCGAGACGGATAGCAGGCCTGACATCTGAGATACCGGGGGTAGGGTTGCCAGCGATTCCGCAACATCCAAATCAGCCTTACTTGGGGCTGCTGACAGTCGCGATGTAAGTTGAGCAGGTGAAGGGAGGTTTGCAAACGCCGCTGCAGGAGCATGTATCCTGAGTTGCATGGAAACTGGATTCGGGGAGTTGATGACCGTCATACGCGTCTCCCAGGCGACAAGGCACTCATCAGCCATACGCTCACTGCAATAGTCAGGCAACTTGGGCGAGGTCAATTCGGGCTTTACCGGGGCTGGCTTACTTGCCTCAGATGCAGCTACAGTGCCTTGAGATGTCGAAGTCAATGTCGCGGAGGGTTCAAGTGTAGTGGTTGTGTTTTGGGGAGACGCGGCAGAGGCCAGTGCAGGTGGAGTGGCAGCTCCTCTTGGAGGTGAAGCTGGAGCCACTGTTGGTGTCGCTGTCACGTTTTCATCAGCATCTCCAGCGTCACCCAGATCACCTAAGTCAACCTCAATATCATCGGAGGCACCAAGACCGAGCTTAGGTCCACCCCACGCATGAGTACGGGTGCTAAGCGAGAGCGAGCCCACGGTAGTCGCTTCTCCAGACTTTGTCTCAGCCTCGTCCTTGCGTGTGCGCTTGACATCCGTATGACCCTCATCTGCGCGCTTGTTCGATCGCTTCGTGCCAAGTCCAGTCGACGAGTGGGTCTTCTTGCGAGCCCGACGACCATCTTCATCGTCTGTCGATACATCTCCAGCAACTGAGGCCGCACCTGTTGAATCAGTGTCAGAAACGGCATCAGGGTCGGTTGCATCAGTTTCACTTCCATCCGTGGTCGAGTCCGTGGAGGAGTCGGTATCAGAGTCGGTCGTAGTGCCATCCATTCGGCTGCTACGGGAGGTGCCACTGGAGGTTGTGCTGGTATCGCTGTCGGCGTCGGACATAGAATCAGAATCATCCTTCGCCGACTCCTTCTTGTCCTCATCAGGCTTAATGAGCAAGTCCACACGTCCTTGATCAAGCGCTTCCATGACTCGTCGAACGGCGTTGGGATCGTCTTCGTCAATGCGTAGACGGTCACGCATGGCTTCAATTTCATTTTCGCGACGAATTCGCTCAAGCTCTGGAGAAGCCAACTCAGCGTCACTCATACCAGCGAGACGAGCTGGTGGAAGAAGCCCTGAGCGCGCGCGGATGCGGAGTTCGTAATTACCTTCGTCAGAGAGAGCCGTCACAATTGCCATCAAGCGCTCTCGATACGACGAAGGCAATGGGGTGTACGAAGTTGCACCAGGTGGTGCGTGGAATTGGAAAAGTGCGGCTTCAACTGCAGCCGCGTACAGTCGAAGTTTCGGTACGCCAGCTTCAAGTTCAGACTGTTTCGTGAGCTCTGTTTCGGCCAGGGCTTTCTTCTCCACTTCATGTGCTTCAATTGCAGCCTTAAGTTCTGGTGCGCACCTTTCCATGTCTTCTTGTTCGCGTTGTTCTAGCAGCGTCGTTATTCTGGTCACCGCGCGGGCTCGGGTTTCTGCGATTTGCTTCGCCAGGGCTTCGTTTGCAAGCTTAGACTTAGTTGAGACCGCTGCATTAGGTGCAGTTTTATTAGACGCAGCTCCAGTAGACGCATTATGAGCAGAAGTTGAGGAAGTCTTACGTGATTTTCCACCAACGTTGCCACTAGCACTAATACTGCTACTAGAACTCGTACCACCTCCACTTGAGCCACTGCCGCCAGCGCTACTACTCGTCTTTTTCCGCCTCTCTCGTGTCTGCAACTGTTCCTGATTCTCAGCATTCTCAAGGAAACGCTCAGGAACCTTGATAGCCCTGCGTGGTCGACGGGCGACCAAGGGTTCGTCGCCGGGTTGCTGGGCCTTTAGAGCCTCAACACCATCATCATCATTCTCATCATCTGTCGAGATATCCGTATCATCCTCTGATTCAGATAACGATGATGACGAGACTGATGAGTCGGACTCACCATCAGAATCTGAACCCGTGTCAGACGAGCTGGATCCGGACGAGTCGTCTTCGTCAGTGCTCGAAGCAGAACGAGCGTCACGCTGGGAACTACGCGCTGCTGCTGCGCGGCCTGCTCCCTTCGCTTTCTTTGCACCGCCTTGCTGCCCCCTTTGTTGTTTCTTTCGATCTCTCAAATCAGCCTTCTTGGCACGAGTAATCTCATTGCTTAACTCGTTGCTTAAAGTGTCGCCTGGTGTGTAGCGACCAGTCTCGATAAGCCGAAGCGGCGAATATTCACGCGGGGCCCCAAACGGATGTGTGTCAGGACGACAATTGCCGCAGTAGAATGACTCCTTCTTGGGAATGTCTTCCACGAAGATCCCAATGCACTCACCATGATACCATTCATTGCACATGTCACACTTTACCATTTCAAACTCGAACGCCGCGAGCTGTTCTTCCGTCAATCGGCAAAGACAATAGCGTCGCGCGCCGCCGGTGCGATGGCTCACGCCACCGCCACCACCGCCGTAGCTCAAGTGGCTCTTCAGCATCTCGATTGATCGGATAGCTCAAGCAAGTAATCAACTAGGTCGGCACACCACTCCAAAGAACTTTGTCGTCGTTCTGCCAACTTCACCAGAAGACCATCCGCGGTGAGTGGTTGGATTGGTGAATGGCTTGCTGCTAGGATTTCACGCCAATCAGTCAGCCAATCAATCAATCAGTCAATCAGTCAATCAGTCAATCAATCAATCAATCAACCAATGACCCAGCGAGCTCGCAAGCTATCAAGCAATGGGTATTCTTGGAGGGATGAATCTGTTTGATGGAATCTGTTGCGTGTCTAGCGATCTCGGACGCCCGTATAGTCGCTTAAAAAGAAATTAATTCAAAATCAAGACGCGTAGGTAAGAGTTAGACGCAATTTACCACCACAGATATCCACTCAGTGTGGTAAATTTCGCAACGTAATACGCCGTAATCGTGCTTCAAATTTTCCATTTCCATGTCTATCCGTCCTGGCCCGGAGATGGGCGCCGTCATTTTTGGCTCAGCTTGGTCACAGCCAGAGATGAGATAAAAATGATATAAATACCGCTTCTGCCACACCCCCGCCGACCGGAAGAGAACCCATCCACCCAAGGAAACTGCACGCGCTCTCCTTGGGCGGAGAGGGGTTTCACAGTCAAAATATCTTGATTGTACACACTTGTTTGGAGTTAAATTTCATGCCAAGGGCGTTATATCCTAGAAATTCAATCATGGTATTAGATGTAGATATGAGTTATATACCCAACTAACTTGTGAAATATCTACAAATTACTCGAGTTACTATTCAATTTTCAGTCTAACACTTCGCTCAGTCAATCTGAAGCTAGTGATGCCTCACAAGTTAGGGCTGAGGTATCCACATCCAAGCTGTTCACACGACGTGGGCATGAATCGACCTAGCACTCATTCAATACGCCATTCACGAACTGATTTGTAGGTATCCCACTGGTGACATGTCGACAGAGGACCCCGAGTTGACCCGCCGACTCGCGGCCATTCGCGAGGAATTCAAGAAGAGGATCCCCGTTGAGGTACGTGCAACGGACATGAGTGCTGGGCGGGCTGCATGTATGTGCCTGCGTGGGTCATGAACTGATGTGGACATTGGGAACTCGAGATCTACGTGAGTATTCGATGGCACGGACTTCTGAAGCTCTTCTGTGCGTTGTCTCGCTTGCACGGTTTTCGCTTGAGTTGCACTCACACCGACGAACATCACTCATTTTCCGTCCTCAACTCGCATGTAGAGCAACTTCGTGGCAATCAAGCATCAACTCGGTGTGATCCGAGAACAGGTCGAGGCCGGTGAGTACACTCTTAAGCGATTCAACTACTTCCTGCAGAAGATTTACACTGCTGCCAAGTCACCCACTCAGAATGCGCTCAAGCAGACTTCCCACGAGAACACCAAGCAGCACACCGACCGAATGGAAAAACATCTCAAGGCATACCTCAGTCTGCAGTCCATCCTCCGTGACCTCTACACCTCCGAGCAACAAATGGTCGACACAATACTCCATCAGATGTGTGGTCCTGAGCTGCAGCTGTTCAAAACAATGGAGAAAGACAGGGGTAACCTCGAAAAGAAGGAAAATCAGCTAATGAAAGATCAGAAGGAGCTATACGCACGTGTTGAGTCCAGCCGCCAGAACTGCTACAAGCAATGGGCATCGCTTCAGAAGGCTCACAAGGCACGTGCGATCGCTGTGCAATCGGCACCTATGCGTAAGGATGGCCAGAAGGAGTTGCAGAAGGCTACAACTGAGTTGCAGAATCAGATCACCAAGACACAGCAGCTCTTTGATAAGCACGAACAGCTGGTTGCTGATTCCAACGCCCAAGTTATCAGGTACTGGACGGAGGAGCTCCCTACCATGGTTTCCCAGTACGAAGGCCTAGAACGCAGCCGACTTGAACACCTGGGAACCGATGTTGCCAGCCTGGCATACCTTCTCAGACGAAGGGCACAAGCTATCAACGCTGCAGCCGAGGCACTTGAAGCCAGTGTTGCCGACTTGAGCGCGGAGATTGAGATGCGCAACTTCATCGCAGCGGCAGCCCAAGTTGTGTCTGAACCTCCCGTAGAGTTGCCCAAAATCAGACTCGAATTGCCTTGTTCGTCCGCACTCCTGAGTCGAGACAGCACTGAATTGAATATCCTTTTGGCACAGGATCTCGAAACCTCGATCCGTTCCTACGAAGAGAGCTTGTCACAATCCTCTACAACCTCACCTGTACCTGTAGTCGCAGCAGCCGCGGCAGCCGCTGCCTCGGATTCCCCAGCGTCATCATATCCAGAGGCTGCAGCGGCAGCAGTATCCGCACCAGCGACTCCGGAAACAACTGTTCCTGTGGTAGCTGCTCCAGTTGCCGCCGCCGCCGCCGCACAAGCAACACCAGAGCAACCAGCAGTGGAGATCTTTACCATCCAACACGTCGGTGAGCCTGCATCCAAATTTGAGCTTGTCGCTGCCGTGTACGCGTTCACGAGTGAAGACCCTGCAGATCTCCACTTCAACGAGGGCGATCGCATCGCAGTTCTCCGTCGACCACTCAATGACGATGGTAGTGTAAGCGAATGGTGGGTCGGCGCACTCGTTGTGGATGGCCTGATTACAGATCAGCAAGGTACATTCCCCTCGAACTATGTGCAGCCCATCTCAGACCAGTAAAGGGCTGCATGACCAGACGAAGAGCACGCTAGAGCTCTGTTGGTTTCCAGCATGTACAGCAATTTGTTGGTGGAAACGTTAGCATACACAAAGCTCATCCCAACACCACAAACGGTCGCATCATTAATTAAACTGCTCGGCGCGAACGCCACTCCACATTTGACGAGCGATTACACCGCCCTGGGTGTCTAACTCATTCTAGATCTTCGCAACTCCCTACATTTTGGATTCTAAACTAGGCACTCTCCCGCCACCTTAGATCATGATCTCGATCGTAAGTTATCACCACGCAATAAACTCCTCGGGGCAGGGCATAAATATCTAGATGCTTAGTCGAGATTGTAGACATGTCATGGATGCTATTTGACACAATAGAGTGATGCTTTATTAATGATCATGGAGGCTACTGCGAATGCCGTTGCTTCGTTCTACGGAGAGAGCGCTTGCATGGAGGATACGATGTGAGGCAGTAGACGCTTCCATGTGGCTTTGGCGAGCGCTGACGCGGCGTGAGTGCGGGAAAGAAGTTCATTTTGCTGTAAGTGCACAAGATCTTCCGGAAGTTGAGCCTTGAAAGCGGCCACTAAGCGTTCGACCTCGGCGGCATCGCTTTGCTCCGTCGGTGTGATCAGGGCTAGTGGAACTTGGATAGTTCTCACGATTAGACCTGGTGTGTGGACAGAGGGGCTCGGTGGCGGTGAACGGCTCGCATTGGATGGCGATGACTGAGCAGGATGGAAGAGATTGGATACATTGCGTAGGTAGGCAAACGTCATCTCGACTGTTGTGGCCGTGAACCTGAGTCCATGAGTTGCTATAATAGGCACAAACAACAGCCGATCCGCAATGATGTCAAGGAGGATCTTAGAAGCACTCAGTGCTGATGTCACTGGTAGTCCGCCAATATGTGTTAGCAAGGTTTGTGGCTGAATGCCCAGTTGATGAGCACTGGAGTTTTTCAACACTGATTCAATCCAGAGTCCGGCAAGGGACCCGAGACTCTGCGACGAGTCAGGTTGTACGGAATCAGACAGTTTGAACTCTGTGACTGCATATCGTACAGGGTTGGCTGTAAGTAAGTGACGGGACTCTGCGTCAACCCAGGCCTCAGATAATGCATGTTCCGAGATCCACATCCTCGAATCATAAGTTCCGGAAATACGTTCGAGCTGAATACCACACAGGAGACGCAGTGGGTCTGCATGAGCCTCGGTCAGAGCCTTTACAAACGTTTGCACATATTTAGGTAGCGTTCTTGTGAGAGACAGCAAAGGTGCATGCTGAGTCGGGCTCACTGGGGAGTCTACACGAATCATTGCATGGATTTCTTGCCGAGTTTCTTGCTCAAGCTCGCTCAAAGAGGCGGCAAGAAGCGGCTCTGAACTGGACTCGCTCTCTTCCAAGAGTTCCATCAACGAGCATAGTTGGCGTGTGGGCTGATCTTGTGCGGTTTCTTCTCCAGCCTGTCGCAAAACAGCCACGTCACCGTCAGAGATTAACGGATAAGGGGGTGCGACGCAGCGAAGGAAGTTAGGCTCAACTGAGCCCGTATCGGGGGTAGTACTAGATTCAGTCGACTCGTCCCTCGATGGGCCGCCCTCCTCCGTCTGTGCAGGATACCCCGCTTCCGCATCCGACTCACCGTAGCTCATCAGACTAGGTGGGCCTTCTTCTGCTAGGTCGTCAAAATTGGGCTGGGATATCGTAGTTACGGCGGCAGACAGCTCTACTCCATCTAAGCTACCGTTAGGAGAACCGGATGTTGTGGTCAGCATATCGAGTGGTTTCGAAACTCGTGGTAGCGGCTGGGGTGGCGTTGACGAGAGCGACCGCTCCAGCTGGCCTTCAGGCAGCTCGGACATAATTGCCACCGATACATCTGAAGCACGCTCCTCCCGAGCTCGTTCGGTACTCCTTACTGTTTCTCGCGTTTGGCGTTTCGCTGGGCTAGTGGAAGACATAGGTCTCGTTAAGGAACGACGGGAATGAGACCGGAGCATAGTGTCCTTAGTTTTAGCTGATGAGCTAGGAGTAGCCCCCATGGATTTCCTGGCAGATGAACTTGCTGGTCTTTGGGTGGATCGTTGCTCCGTAGTTTGTATATGGGTCTCTCGACGGGTTGCCGGCTGCCCAACCAAAGGCTTAGAAGACGAAGGCCGGGATACACTTGCGGCACTTGGTGCCCTAGGTGTCCTAGGCTGGCTTGCTGAGGGTCTTGCCACCGATGAAGATGGAACAGAGGGCTGTGTCAGTAAGCTCGCTCGTGGAGTTGTGCTTGGCCGGGGCTTGGGAGTGTTTTGTGTCAGAGGCGCCGTTGGCGTAGATAAGCTCAAGCGAGGTACAGTGGGCGATGCCATAAGAGCCCGGGCCGACGCTGACGCCGAGGCGGAAGCCAATGCCTGCTTCATCGAAGTAATCGTCATGATATTCTTCAATTCCTTAGACCTCAAGCTATTGACCTCGGCCTCGAGTTCTGAAATACGCTGCTGCGCGTGAGCGAGCTGCCGAGCAGTCTCAACATGAGATTCTGAGGTGGCACGCCGTGCCTGCGCAAGTTGCTCTTCAAACATTTTTTTCTCCTGCTTAAGTTGAAGAACAGATTGCGCATAGTCTTCAACAATTGGAGAAGTAGCTAACAAGCGAGCGTCTCGCTCCGCTCGAGCTGCTGAGAGCTGCATTCGCAATTGCAAGCACTCAGCGCGGAGCTGGCAAAGCTCTTCACTGATGGGTGAGGATGTTACTTGATCTTTTTCGACCTCCTCCGACAGCGCATGTAGTGCTGGACGGTCCAGCACAGTGTGTTCGAGCTGACGAACCCTCTCGCGCAATTTCTCAGCATGCATAATGGCTTCTTCTTTCGCACTTTCCGCCTCTGCTAACTTGCGAGTTAGCTGTTGGATTTCGCGACGCGCTTGCTGGAGCTTGAGACCAGTATCTGCAACAATGCGATAAGGATTGCAAGCTGAACTGGACTGGTTCCCCTCAAAAGTTGTAACAAAGCTAGTCAGCGATTGATTCTGGGTTTCTAAATCCGCGATCTGACTCTTTGCGAGACCAAGAGCGATCTGACACGCGTAAATAGTTTCGCGAAGAAGTTCTTCTTTGGTAAGGCCTTCAGAATCCGGGTCAACGACTCCACCCTCAGCCGCCTTCGCTTGGAGTTGGGCTTCATTCATATACCAAAAGCTTGCGTCACTTCCGTCGAGGGCTGAGGCAGACACCGTCAAGTAGTCAGGGCATGGGCGGGACTGATCTGCCCCGGCATTTTCGTGAGCCAGCCGAACCAGTTTGCCATGACTCCACCCTGTTACTATGTAGTCCGGTCCACCTCCGCAGTGAAGGCATCTAAAGAACGGCAGTCTCGATTTTGTGGTGCTAGGAGCTTGAAGGTATGCACCACATCGATCTTTTGTCAACCCTCGCTTAGTTGGCGAGCCGTTGCGCTCGTTTGCAGGGCGTAGGCGGGCAGTAAGCGTTATCGGTTCAATGCTTACACTCGCTAAGGCCTCTTGGACTCGGAGTTTGAGTTGTTCTAGGACGATGTACTGTGCGGCACTTTGAGATAATGCTGATTGGGACTCTGGCATCTGAGGTGCAAGCGACTGCAGTTGGGACACCTTCGCCATTTTACTGTTGAGTCGCGAACCTACAACTTCCTCTAGCTTTGCGAAAATACCAACAGGAAGGATCGCTTTTGACTTGGAAACTTCCTGCTCAAGCTGCACACGGGCATAAGTATCGTTTTCCCGTTCCTTGGCACTGAGCTTCAGAACAGTAATAAATGAGGAGAAGTAGAAGTCAACGGGAGGAATTGGTACGTGCTCGTGTGAAGCCGTCTCTGACACACGCTCCTGCAAGTCTTGGATCTCAGGCTCACACAGTTGTTGAATCTGCTCCCTGAGTTGTGTATAGAGAACGGCTTGTGCCGACTCGATCGAATTGTTCAGCTGAACGTAGTGTAAGCGCAATGCGTCTTGCTGTGCGAGGGAAGTTGACTCGAGAGGAGGTGGAGCTTGATCTACCGCATGCATCGATTTGGAAGCACTGGCCAGGTTTTCGACTGCCGATGTAGCCTCCTCGCCCTGCGACGACTCCACTTGCGACGGTAAAGGCACGTGCGAAGTCAGTTCCACCGGCTGTGATTCGGCGGAAACTGGCCCACGTGAAGAAGACTTTACTTCACCGCGTAAGATTGCAAGAGTGAGCATCACCTCTTCAAGGAGCGGGCCACTTAACTCGATGGGAGGAGGAAAGTGGATGACGCAGGGTGACTTGGGTGCTTCCTTCTCATCGGACAAGTTGAGGTGCTCTCCGACAGATGCGCTGGATACGGGCTTCATCGTGGAAACATCCGGAGTGGGCTCCGCTTGAGCTAACGGTTCGGGTTTAGATTGGGAGTCGTCGGCATCCATCAGCTCAGTGATACCTCCCGGTGGCTGGACAGATGCGGTGCTTGGCTTACTGTAAGTTGTAGAGGACAGTTGGTTTGCACCAAGCTCTGACGATGCCAGCTCCGATTCCCGAATAAACGTCAGCGAAACCTTGGGAACAATTGATGAACGTGGCTGGAATGGTCCGGTTCCCAATCCAAGTGCAGTGGAGGAAGCGCTACTGAATAGATTCTTCAGGGTAGTTGATAGAACAGCCTCACCGGAGGCTGTTGAGGTCTCTCCCCAGCCGACTCCAACGACAGCTCCAGAGGAAAATCCGCTGCCAAGGTCGACCGTCGGTGGTTCTTGAGCTACAACTTCCTCCCCATCTAGACTCCGAGAGGCCTTTGAGATATGGCGAGCTGGGCTCGAAAGCAATTGGTTACCTTGCCCGGCGTCAAAGAACATGAGATAGTATTGCGTCCGCTCGTCATGCTTCAGCGTTTGGGTGCGGACCAACTCGAACGGGGGAGAGAACCGAACCCTGGGTTGTCCCAGAGCTTCCGTGGCAACTGGCTCCGAGTACCAACAGCGCTGAATGCGCCCTACCGAGCCAGTAAGGCCGTCATCAGAGTCGAGTGGCGTAGGTGAGGACCGCTCATCCGGTGGTTGATAGGCATACAGCGCTGCGAGAATGTGGGAGCATCGGAACTTCTCTGGGAGGCCGGCCCATGCAGCCTCATCGTTCTTCAGCACAAGGTGGTAGATGTGCGGTGACTGCATTTCTCCGTTCTGCTTCGGAGTCTATACCACCGCACTTGCGTGGGGGGCGGGACCACCAAACCTCGCCGTGGTCGAGACGAAAAACAGCTCAACGAATGAGCTCTTGGAAGTTTGAAGGGAGGAGAGGGTGGGCTACACGACAGGGGGTTGACGATGAGAATCGGTGAGTTGGGGGATTAATTGCAACGAGGTCTATGGCCTCCAACGAATACCGCGATCTGACACTCCACAACATCAGTTGGTTCACCGAAGCGTTGACACACGTTCTGGACAAAGCCCGCGCTAAGGAAAGATCTTGAATGTGTCGCCAGCCGTGGGATTAAGGGGAGGCAGACGAGCTTAGCACCATGCAGGATTATGAGCAACCACGGTGGGCTGCACGCTTGCATATTCACTCCAAGATTCGGGTCACGGCTGCCCCGCAATGGGTCGCTAGTGAGGTCGGGAGGAAAACCTTTCTCACTGAGCCTGACACCAGAGGTCTGCGGCGCCAGCCTGAACACATGGTGAGGTAAGGAGGCGTCAGGTGCCATTTAACACTGAGCTATACCATCCCATCCACTTTGCATGCCACGTGCAGTCCCGCACCGCGCTATATCCACGACTGGAAGTTATTGTTCATCGAACCGTTTAGGGCCAGGATTCGGGCCAGGACGGATAGAAGTCTACTGGTGATAACCCTACACTGCGGGTGAAGACGTATCTCTGAGTAAGGACACGTACCTGGGGAGACAAACGCAGAGTAGAATCCAGAGGCTCTTGGCGAGGGGATTTGCAGTCGGCTGATTCCAAAGCACACACCCACTAGCCAGCAAATCCTATCCGCGCAGTTCAGTATGGACTTGGAGGCATACTACCGCGAGCTCATCGCGAAGCTGCCTGTGGTCAATGGCGAGTTGTATATTGAGGGCTTATATCGCTCCCCAGAACTGGACCAGGTCGATCCCACACCCGAAACCGCATCAGCATCAAAGAAGGTATGGCGGGGCAAGTCTCTTCACTCTCGAACGGCCTTTCGACCCGGCGATGTAATCTTTTGCGAACGAAAGATGAGCGGCCAGGTCGAGGGCGTCTCTGCACGATACACCAAGACTTGCGAATACTGTATGCGTTGCTTGGGGTCGCTTGAACAGCAGTTCACTGCAATGAGCGTACCCGCAAAGTCCGCCAGTCGCAAGACAGTCGAATCGACATTTCAAGTTTACCCCGCGTTGAAGCAGGTGAATGGATCGCTCAGCGAGGAGCCCTATGCCATACTAGCTAAGGAGATGTACGAGCAAGGAGCGGTCAGCAAGGAGCCCCTTACGCGCGCCGAGGAAGCGCTTCCATATAAGGGCCAAGCACTTGCATTTGCTGCAGCGCGAATTGATCATGATCGCAAGGAGCTCGCGGCAATGAACGGAGACTGTTCTAGCGACCACGAGGTTCCGGCTGCTGATTCCAAGAGTCAGTGGCCCCTTCCTGATGAAGCGCTTGAAGTGCCCGTTTATCTTTGTAGATATGGCAGTGGAGCGGTCTTCTGCTCTCGTGAATGCAATGAGCGGGCTTACCAAGAATGGTTGCAGGTGTTTGTACCTCGCACTACTCAGAAGACCCTCCATGCTGCTGATAGCACAAACAACGAGTTTAAGTCCTTTGCGACGCCAGAAGTACCCGAGACAAAGGATACGAGTACCCCTGACATCGCTCAAGTTGCTGCGGAGCTTAAGAGGTTCGCGAGTACGACGAATCCTCTTCTCTTGTTGGCTGTGAAAGTCATTGCGAATGTTGCGATCCAATGGCGCCAATCCATCCTAAGCACTTCAAAGCCCATTCCTAAAGAAGAGGCCTCCAGCTTGTGTGTGAAGTACCTGACGCCTGTTCTAGTCTACTCACAAGTTCCTTGGTGGCTGCAGGCAAATCCTGCGCAAACTCACGCTGCTCCAGGACAAGCCACACTTGGTGAAGCTGATCACGCGCCATCAGGTCAGAATGAGATTCATGGAACGAATGCTGCCTCAGTGGGCGGATTCCGCGCACACGTCTTTGAAATCATTTCCGAAACCACAAAACTGGCTTACATCATTCTTCGCGCCTATTTGGCAGATGTGTTTGATCTCGTTGAAGGCCTTTCAGCACCTCCACCTCAGTACAAAGGTGTAGAGGACATGGGTTCAGATGGCCTACCGAATCAGATCTGTGGCTTCCCGGTACGCAAGATCACTCCCAACTTGACTCCATCTGGCGCTCCCGAGAAAGACTCAATCCAGGCGCTGAGATTGGCATCTTTTGTGAACAACGTCGACATGCGTATACGGCATGCTCGCGCAAATTATGTTACACCTCTCGATATGGTGAACGAACTCAGCCTTGGGATGATCATGGGTGCGTTTGAGTTGAACAACATCGGAATGACAAGCCGTCCGCTTGTACAGGATTATGTCGAATTCCTTGGAGAGGTAGATAGGGAAACTCTGCGAGATTATTATACCATCATCAAGAAGATATACAAAGCCTTGCCACCAGAGCTATTATCGCGTGCAACCGGCCCCATATCAGGCGAAGACCACAAGGATGACGAAGCAGATGAAGGAGAGGAGGCCGTGGAAGATGATCAAGATGCGGCTGAAGGTCGTCAGCCGCTTCCGGGTGAGCCCGAATCTAAGTCCGAAACAGAGGCCAAGCACAGCTCCACGTCATCTCGTTGTGAAGATCCGGAATGTACGCACGAGCATAGCCATGATGTCCACACCCACGATCACGGTCATGAACATGATGGCACTTGCAGTGATGACGACTGTGAAGACGGAGAGGACGAATCAAGCTTGGAGGAGCCAATTGTGGCTGGATCATCAGCTTCGGAAGATGCGTCGACTGGTGACATCTCGGTGAAGATGGAATTTAGCGGTGACTCTCCTTTCAAAGACCTTCTGTCGAAAATCAAACCGCCCAAGCCATTTGACTCGAATCCTGGCCTTTGGGCTGCGCTCTGGTGTGCGAATCCGTTGCCAGTTGCGACATTTAAGGAATTTTGTCAAGAGCTTAAAAGACGTCGAATGCAAGTGATTGAGAAACTTGGCCCCGCCGCTTGGCGCTCTGCCGTGAACAGAGCTGCCAAGCATCCCGAAGGTGCAGGGCTCTATGCGATTGGGTGTTGCATGAACCATAGCTGTGCCCCGAATGTTGCCGTCATGAAGCAGGGAGATGGGCGAGATGATCTTTCTTGTTTTATTGCAATCCGTCCCATCAAGCCTGGAGACGAGCTATTCATCTCTTACATTGAGGGTGAAGAGGATATGAAGCGTACAGAGCGACGAAATCTGCTTGCTGACTACATGTTCCTGTGTGAATGCGTTAGATGTTCACCTCCGTCTCTCGTACCTGGTGCTCAATCTCAGAGCAAGGCAGGCACCACGTCGAGTACGAAGTCCAAACCTGCTGGTGCTTCCGCTGCCAAAGGCGCCACTTCTACAAAACCACTAGCTTCAACGACGGCCCCCAAACCCAAGGCAAAGCTAGCATCTGGTGCCAAACCTGCTGGGCGGAAGTAATACCGGTTTGTCCAATATTTTGTTAATAAACACAAACGACCAAACAGGTGTATTAGTAATCGAGTTACTCAGAATCGGTTGTGGTGGTAGATCCCTCCTCATCATTGCCATTGTTGTGCTTTGAATCCTGGACGAGCGCTACCTCAGTTGTCGTGAGGGTAGACGCGACGGAGCCAGCATCCTCTAGTGCGGTGCGTACGACCTTAACAGGGTCGACAATGCCGGCCTCAAACATATCGACGAACTTGTAGCCAAGTTTGTCTGTGCGATCGACTCGGAAGTCAACACCAAGCGTGCACTTGATATCACCATTGGCAGCAGCAAGTAACTTTCCGATTACGTACTTACCTTCGAAGCCAGCATTTGAAACAATAGCACTTGCGGGCACTGCAAGAGCACGGATCAGCACTTCAACACCAACCCGCATGTCCTGCGTGAGTTGAGTAGCGGGGTCATTGATCCATCGCTGCAGAGCTTGTGATGCGAAGAGCAGGGCTGAGCCACCACCGGGAACAATACCCTCAGCCAAAGCAGCTCGCGTAGCGTTGAGAGCATCCTCAATTCGATCCTTGCGTTCTCCAATATCAACCTCTGAAACGCCACCGACCTTGATGACACCGACCTTAGCAATTAGACGAGCAAGTCGATCGCGAGTCTTCTTCTTTTCATACTCAACATCAAGGGTTTTGAGAGCCTCTCGAAGCTCGTCAGCACGCGCCGCAACGGCGCTACGATCGCCGCCACCACCCACAATGACTGAGGTGTCCTTGCCAATTGTGATCTTCTCGCACGTACCGAGATGCTCAACTGTTGTCTCCTCGAGCTTCATGCCCTGATCGGGTGAGATTACCGTAGCGCCAAAGATCGTCGCGTAGTCACGCAGAATTTCCTTGCGCTGGTCACCGAAGCCAGGTGTTCGAATGGCACAGACAGGGACATTAGCGCGAACACGGTTCATAATCAAGGCTGTCAGAGGATCGCCCTCGATGTCGTCCGCCATGACAACAAATGGGCGATTCTGTCGGAGCGCTTGATCAATAATAGGGAAGAATGAGTGGAGATTGTCGATCTTACCCTCATAGCAAAGGATAAGAGGCTTTTCGAAGACGCACTTTTGAGTCTTGGGATCATTAATAAATAGAGGAGAAAGGAATCCTCGATCAATTTGAGTGCCGTCCTCGACCTCCAAGGTGGTATGGATCGTCTGACCGTTCTGCACTTCGATTGCACCATCATTACCGACCTTGGTGAACGCCTCAGCGATCAATTGACCTAATTCGTGGTCGTGGTTGGCCGAGATGGTAGCGACCTGCGCAAGCTTCTCGGTATTGTCAACCGGGCGTGATTGTTCTCTGAGGACCTCAACTACCCGGCGAATGCCTTCGTTGATGCCACGGCGGATATCGGTGGGGTTCATACCAGCTGCCACTGCGCGAACACCCTCTTCAAAAATGGCACGTGCCAGAACAGATGAGGTTGTGGTACCATCACCCGCGACATCGTTTGTCTTGATGGCCACTTGCTTGACAAGCTGGGCACCCAGATTCTCAAAGTGGTCCGCGAACTCGATAGCCTTTGCAACGGTGACACCATCCTTAGTGATCTTTGGTGCACCAAAAGGCTGTTCAATGGCGACAGTACGACCGCGTGGACCCATGGTAACCTGAACAGCATCCACGAGCTGGTTGAGACCACGGAGCATTCTTGCACGAGAATCATGACCAAAGGCGAGGGCCTTACCCGTAGTGTTCATGGATCGAGTAAAGGTGGTCGTACCCACGGCTGCAGCGGCCTGCTGTTTGGCAGCGTTGTGCAGCAAGCCACGAACAGCACCAGCAGCTGCTGTCGAAGCACGACCCAAGCAGTTCTTGGCAGCGGTTGCGGTATGCATCGTGTCAGACTATGTTGGGCGAGACAACAAAAGAGGAACACAACCAAAGAGGGTTGAAGAGAGATCTCCTCAAGTGAAGTGGGCCTAAAATGGAGCAAAAGGTCGTGATTGCAGAGCCAACTGTGAGCAAGGCCGAGACTTAGTTTCCTGACTTGCGGTGAGGTATACAAAGGCGGCTCGGTCGTCATCAGATCCGTGAAAATGCAAGTGAGACGATATATACGGAAGGAACATGCGTATTGCGTAGAGGATCTTGGAGAGGCACGGTGCCGCTGCAACTCCGCCACTCGAAACGCACAATAATCCGAGGGATCTCAGCTGGTCACGGGTTTTCGGCACGAATGCTGGGGTGTAACGTAAATACTACGCACTATAACCCGGCGCATATAACATATCTGCGGACATAACACGCAATTTAGCGAATAATCCAGCACGGCACGGTACACTCGGTCGTAAATCGAGAGAAACGGTATGCTGGAGAAAGTCCGGAATTTTGCGATCGATCGGTTTGGGCGAACTCGCAGCATGTTGCGAGTGGCATCTGAACCAGAACAGACATTCAAATTCGAATTGAGAAAATTTGAACGACATAGAATGATTCGACGTGGAAAAGTGGGTGTGCCGTGGGTGGGCATTGGGAGATAACCCGTGCAATGAGTAGAACACGCTATGATATATCATGAAATTCAGGTTTCACGTCGGAACATGCAGAGTAACTCACAATAATCGGCGACAGAAGTACCGCGTAGTGAAAAACTGCCACACTTGGAGCGTCGATGCACTGATCATAGGGATAGCAAGCTGGTATAACACCCCGTATTGTATACGTCGCGTCAGCTATGACGCTACAGTTTTGTTCTAGCAGCGTGACGTGCAATTCACATGCTGCCTTTCCAATGAGAAGCACTTAACAAGGTGAGCCGGATCTGACGCTTAAATCTCCTACCTCTAGACAATTTGAGATGCCAGTCTTGAGGCCAGGTGGCACAGTAACAAGCTCGACTGAAGAGGGCGAGACCAAAGGTGAGGACTTCAACGAGGACGTCTTTGAATTCAAGGACCTCCAGCGTCAGTCTGGAGACGTTGACATCGACGCCGACGAGGAGACCACCCTTGATGAGCCTGCAGACCTCGCTGAGGCCACTTCGTACGTAAGCTCGACTTGATGGTGTGCTCATTCATGGTGCTTGTGACTGCACTACTCTATTGCTCTATTGTGCCCTGGTCTATGCCCCGAATCACTCCGTTGCTTACCGGACCCATCTCGTGATCCCTCTGTTACTTGTCTGCTCTCAACTATCAAGACGCGGTTTGGCGATCCCTCCATGGCTCGGCACTGTCAAAATCCTGCCTTCGTGGTTCGAGAAGAGCCCGACGTACGACCCCTCGGCCCCACCGGTCAAGCCTACGCGCCAATGCGTGTATGGCTACCGATGCCATGATACCCGAAGCAACATCGCAATTTCCTCGGAGGGCCGTATCATCTACCACGCTGCCGCGCTCGTGATTTCGATCGACGGTGATCGCAACCAGATCTTCTTCGAGGAGCACACCGACGACATCCTTTGCTTGGCCCAGGCACAGCACGACCCCAATATTATCATGACTTGCCAAAAGGCTTCCATCGCAGCAAAAGAGGTGCCAGGCGATCCGCCGACCATCATTCGAGGCGCGAAGAGACCTCCGTTCTTCTCAATTCGGAATGTCTCGACTTTCGAGCGCATTGCACAGTGCGTTGAGCTGCGCATCCAGGACCGCTTCATCACTGCGTGTGGGTTCAGCTGCGATGGTCTGCACTGTGCCGTCGCGATCAACTCCGAGAAGGACGAGAACTATGTTGCCGTCTACAACATCTCCACTCGAAAGATTGTTTACCAGAAGTCAAGCGCTCGCTCTCAAATCTTGGGATTAGCATGGAGCCCCACCGACCCTCGTACGTTCGTCACGGTCGGAAAGGAGTACGTCTCGGCGTGGACCTTCAAGGCAACCGAAGGAGCAATTCAGGAGACCAACATCGGAAGCAAGGTTCCCGCTCAGACCTACAACTGCGTTCTCTTTACCAGCACCGGCAACCAGTTCTTGGTTGGTGCAGCGGACGGTGGCATTTATGTTTACCTTGCATCCACCCTTGCGCCACGCAAGGTGTTCCGTGTCCATGAGAAGGCTGTTAACACGATCTGCAGATATGGCAAGTACTTCGTCAGTGGTGGCAATGACCGCAGACTCTGCCTGCTTGACAACCAGCTCCAGCCTATCTGGCAAGTTCAGTTCAACTTTGCTGTCCGTGCTATCGCGTCCAACCCTCAGGGTGATTTGGCCGTCGGTACGCGTGGTTCCGAACTCTACTTCATTCCCAAGGAGAAGCAGGGCCCAGAAGGCAAGTGTGTGCCTGTGGCAAACCTCGACCCTCCGTTGACACAGAGTCACTACGCCGGTGAGATCTGGGGTCTCGCAACCAATCCTCAAAAGCCTTCTCAGTTTTGTACCGTGGGTGAGGACAACCAGATCATCGTCTGGGACGCCGTCACCAAGAGCTCCATCAGCAGTGCGTTGCTGAACTCTGAGGCTGGACTGACAGCCAGCAAGCGTGAAGCCTCCACTTCATCGGACTTCCCCATTAACCACATGGCGCGAGCTGTGGCCTACAGTCCGAATGGCGAACACATTGCCGTTGGTTTTAACGACGGCTGTATCTCTGTATTCGACAGCAAATCCCTCAAGCTCATCACACGTAAGAACGTGAACCAGACTAACAAATCACAGCAGTGGATTGAGGATCTCAAGTACTCGCCTAACGGCAAGTGGCTCGCTGTGCCTACCCATGGCTCCTCAGTTCGCTTCCTGGATGTCAGTGCTGGATACAAGATAGTTGCTGCATATAGTAACTGCGATTCAGCTCTCACAGCGCTGGACTGGAGCGCTGATAGCACCCACGTACGCACAATTGCACTGTCAGGCATGGTTACTTTCGTTAACTGCGAAGAGTTGCCAAAGGCTGTTCGTGCTCAGACCAGTGCTAGATTTGCTGCTGAACTGAACTGGGCATCGACAACTTGCAAGTGGTCCTGGGATACTATGGGTGTTTGGGCACACGAGGGTCGAAAGATCCATGATACTTCTGACATCAACCGCGTAGACGCATGCCCTTCACGAGGCATTGTGGCGGCTGCGACCGATTACGGTGTTGTGAACGTGTTCAGGTATCCGGCACCCTACAGCGATAATCCAAAGTTCATCATGAACTCGCACTCGCTCACTGGTCACTCCTCGCATATTCCTAACGTTCGCTTCTCTTCCGATGGCAAGTACATGTTTACTGTCGGCGGTGAGGACAAGACAATTATTCAGTGGAGGGTCTAATGACGGAGATCTGATGGGCTACTCCCACAACAGCAACAACCTTCATCTTTAGCGTCTTCTACTCCGATGTATTCTGAATGATTCAACTCCTGGATTATGCCTCCGTATAGTGTCAAGGTAGGCTTACTGGCTGAAAGTAAGCTCCCAGCGCCTCCCCTACTCTGACTGATGTTCAGCCCTCATGTTCCGCGGCCCAACAGAGGCTTGCGATATCTGACTCCGAATGAGTGTAGTTTCATCCCCATTGAGTCAAAATAAATGTATCTCCACACCCCTTCTTCTAAGATGATGTAGACGTCACCAGCACAGAGATCACAAGAGTCAAATAGGGTTTTCGCTCCCCAGCTCTCCCTAGACACGCTCGCTTCACTCGCTGGCTGCTTCACGCTGACCGACTCCGATCGAGCACGACGTTCGACAGCCAGATTACCAGCCAGCGGGTGGATAAAAATAGTTTTGGCGCTACTTTGCAGGATTTGTGTATACAGCCGTATACCCAATGTCTGAGTATAAATGCAATGTATTCTTCGCTGATACAGTGTTGACTGATGAACTACAGATTTTTGAAGTCACTGAGGATCTGGTACGTACTTCATCTCAGCCCTGGAATCTGTTCGACTCATAAGGCTGGAGATCCTGAGGCCGAGACAGGTGCTTGGCGCAATGCTGGGGCACCCAGGGCTGCGTTGAATTGACTTGATACGTCGTTTTCATGAAATATGTGAGAGCGCCGGTCTAATCCCCGCGCTTACCATCACCACTACGTGCTCTAGATCAATGATCTTGTCCAGGGAAAGCCTATCGTTTTGCGCGGGCAACCTGAAGATGACTCTGTGCTTTGTACAAAATGTAAGTTCTTTGGACTGTCAACTGTGATAATGTGCTGCATGCTTGGTGCCATGCTGCTTCGATCAATTGTCAATGGTGTTCCTCACCTCCACTCGCCCGCTCTTTCCTTCTTCGGACTGGCTTCTAGCCAAAACCTATCAGGTCAGGTCTGTTGAGAACTCAAACACATGCCTCATGGTAGACATGAGCACATACCGGGAAAAGCACGGCGATGCCATGCCTACGACAGAACACCCTTATATCATCACGGGTTCGTCTTCTAAAATAATCGAGTTGGCCGAGATCAATCCTCTCACTTACCAACTCTCAACGAGGTTGGCAGACCATGTCATCCAAAAATCTCATGACCGATACGTGATGAAAACGCTCGACGCAACGGATGCAGAGACGCGTATGCGAAGACGTATGCAAATGTCAGACGACACAATCAACGAGCTTCTTGGAGAGGATGACTGGCCCTCCAAGATCAGGAAGCGAGTAAGGAAGGAGGAGGATGATCTCGAGGCTGAGGAGAATGACGAATACTACGATGACATGTTTGACACTGGTACAGCTGCTACTTTGTCGCCGAATCAGGGCGAATCCATTGGTTCCAAGCGAGGTCGTGCGGATACCGTGGTGAACAGCCTTCCGGCTGGACTAACTCGAGCAGACCTATTGAACTGCATTCAGGCCAGCGAGGACGAGCTAGATCGCGCGTTGCGGGAATCAGACGAAATCATTGCCTTGCCCCAGCAGTATTGGGGCGTCGAATCGAAAGAGGAGACCCTGCGCTACTTGCTCGTGGACTCTGCGCTTCACACCAAAGCTGTGGACGCTTTGCTCGACATCATTGTCTCTCACGGATACGACCTCGAATGTGTTCCTCTGATGGATATCATCCGCGAAATGCGGCGTGACAGTGTATGCTCAATTCCTCTTGTGTATCACGCCGTCCGCGCACTTCAATCGAATGAAGAGCGGGAGAAATCCCCGCTGCTGATCCCAGTTCCTGGCAGAATCTCACCCAGAGAGCTTCCTGATGCCACTCTACATGCATCCCCAGTTGAGGAGTCCAAGTTAACTCAGCAAGACGATGGTTTTGAGATATCAACGCAGATTATTACTACAGACGAGCGGGAATTGAGTGGCCGGGCCGATCTTGACATTAGCCGAGTAATTCTTGTGCGTCTTGACGCGAAGAAGATAGCAATCCATCGTGCAACCCAGCTACTACAGTCGAAGTCTCCATATCCAGTTCGTGAATTCATGAGGTGCGTAGTTTATTTCGTCGATCATTTGCTGGCTCTACTTTTGCGTGAAGGGTGTCGACTGAGACCCATGTGACGTAATCATTCCCTGATTTTCTCCCGTTTTGCTCCGCCTTTCCATGTCCCCCACGTTGTCTAGTGATTGGAAGTTTTCAGTCCCACCAGGAGTTGAAGTAAGTGAGAATCTCTTGTCAGGCCTGGCTTTACGAACGCAAATGGTGGTGGGAATGGACGCTGTGTCATCGGCACCAGGACCGTCTCCAACTAACAAGACAGGCACGCGAGTTGATGCTTTCGAATATTTCCCAAGGTCCAAGCTGTCGCACATCCCCAAGCAACGATTTACCCAGCTCTTCACCCATCGTAGGGAATGGACAAAAGAAGAGATCACTCCCTACGTGCAGGACCTCATTTTAAAGTCGCTTGCGATCGATCAGTTGCTTTTGAGAGAGGCTCGTGCAATCCGATCGACCACACTACCACCCCAGCCCGATGGAACACCCACAACTGTGTATACTTGGAGATAGCTGTAAAATGACTCGTTAGCATAGGTCTGCATTGTTCATGAACTCTACGAGCGTGTTAATATAACCTTCAGGTGATGTATTGACTCTGATTGCATTATATCACCTCCAAATGAGTAGGGTACAAAACGCACCGCATCAGTAAACCTGAGCGTACATGTAGATGAGGATGTCGGCTGTAATTCATACTCAAAGACATGACTCGCTCTGGCACTCAATGCTGTTGGGGGATGTTAAGGAGGTTTGCGTAAGCATTAAATACGAGTACTCAATAAGCAAGGATCGTACGCAAAACCGTTGCGCGATGCAGTTCGGGATTCAAACACCGTAGCCGTGGGCTTCAGCACTCTTACTGAAGAGGAATCTGGCGGACGCGGTTCTGCTCTTGCTTCTTGGGTTGGCGAGGTAATTGGATGTTCACTACACCATCCTCGTACTTGGCAGTTATCTTGTCCAAGAGCGCGTCGTCTGGGAGACGGATGGAACGGGACATGGAGCCATATGAGCACTCGCGGCGGACGTAATTAGCCGTCTTCTCGTAGTTCTCACTCCTGCGCTCACCCTGGATCGTCAGAATATCGCCATCCAAGTTGATCTTAACATCCTCCTTGCGAACACCGGGAAGTTCAGCTCGGACGATGAACTCTGTGGGGTTGTTGACAATGTCCACATGCAAGTGGTTTCGAGGCCAGTTGAAGAGCTGGTTCGCTGCGGGAGCCAAGGTACCAAATGGATGCGAGAAGAAGTCATTGATCCAGTTGGCAGGATTCATCAGGTCGAAGAATCCGCTCTGGTTACGGTCAGTCATCATGTTTTGATTTTGATTTTGAATCTGATTCTGATGTTGCAGCTGTTGGTCCTGTGGATTGCGAGACTCGGGATGCTGGCCATGACGCTTGGATTCGTCGACTTGATGGGTCTGCTGTTCCTTAGTTCGGTGAACAGGGATGTTGGAGCTGCGGGACTGTGCTTGAGTATCAGCCATGTTGGAAGACGTATTCGCTGCACTCGAGCCAGATGTCGATGAAGCAGAGGAGTTGCCAGTAGACGAAGATTGTCCGGATGTCGAGAATCGAACGGCAGGCAGGTGTAATACGAGCGCCGGATTCGCGTTTCCAGTTCCGTTGTAGAAAAACCCAGTGGCAATCCGAGCAGTATTCGTCGTGGCGGACGTTAGTGAGGTCGAAGTCAAGGAAGCGAATGGAGTCAAGTGTCGAGCCGCAGGATTAATCAGAAGCCGTTGAGCAGCCGCCCAAGCAGAGGACAGCGAGCGCACGCGCGAGAAAAAGGACATGATGGAAGTTGTGAGTTCAATGCAGACAGGATAGGGTCAGACAGAGAAATCCAGTGGAGGGAAGGGAGCGAGCGTCTGTAAGAATGAGACATGAAGTGACACCAAAAGCATACTGAAAAGGTCTGCGATGTATCTCTCACGATGATGGAATCAAAATACATGCTATTGTCCAATGCCTGCCCTGATGGAGGGCGTAACCTAATCAAGCATCTGTCACTACATTTAATCCCCATCCCATGTCCATCCCTGTAGATTTAGGCTTGCTCCATTTTAGTCCATGCTCAATGGGTGCACCTGGATTGCGGTCACAACAATCACGACACCTGGTGGATCTATTGTCGATCTCCAGCTACATCTAGCCTTAGAACGATGACGAGTCGAATGCCATTCGAGTGATAGCCATGTTGGGACTTCCTTGAACCTATAACATCTGTAAATTATGACAACCTGCCTCCCTAAAGGTATTCCCCCTGGACGTGCAATCAAAATCATCCCAGTGGATTGTATTGGCTTTTCACTTTCGTGAAATCCGGAAGTCAGCATGGACCTCCACAAGTCTTCAATTGCAATATGAAAACTCAAACGATAGTCAGACAAAAGTCATTGACATGGGTTCAATACAAATAACTTGTGTTTTGCTGCGTTTTCAAGTTGAGAGCGCGTGATCGTAGGAACGCATATCAGAAAGAATGACTTCAAAGGAAATCGTTGAACTTTCACTCGAAGTTTCACAAGTCAGGGAACGCCCTTCGGAAGAGTCACAGGAAGCCACAAATTGTGAATCTGACTGATTTTTCAAGTGCGTGTAGTGACAGCTGTTCAGCTAGATATTTCCTCGCGGATCCTGTCCAAGCGACGCCGTATCTCGACACAAGCTGAAAAGGACGGGTCGGTAGCTGTGCATCGTCCGCATTGGCACCACGCTTGAGAACCACACCCTTCAGTTTGAACTAGGACTGCTAATACCGAAATAAATTCGCCTGGAAATTCCATTCACACTATGCATTTATTCGCATCACCAAGCCAAGATGCACAAAACCCACCTAAAACCCAGTCCGAAGATTTGCCGGAGAGGCTGGCGCGTGGCATGCGTCTGGGCCAGGACGGATGCATGGGAAATTTCCAGAACATGGGGTGTCGAAATAGGAACAGAACTGAAGAATCCAGAAGTGAGGAAAGAGGTGAAAACTCGAGGTAGTCTCGAGGGTCTGGGTTTGAAATGTGTACCAATCAATTTTTTACACTTGTTTGTATCTTCTTACTCCTACAGAATCGACACGCAGTGACTGTAGCGTGCCCCATCACTCGCGAAGCTTTCCATAAGCCCACCCCTGTGAAACCGCCCGGATGTGCGCTCACCTCACTGATCTGACACGGTTTCTAACCCTATCTAGGGGTGCAAGCGCAGGCACACAGCATGTCGACTGATCCTGAAAACCACGATTATCTCGGCTTGGGTCAGAACCCCGCCATTCAGAAGCTTCTCCAGGCTCAAGGTAAGTAAATCTTGCATCATTGAGATCTCAGGCCCTGGCTTCACCCACGTACGTGATGAACTGACACACTTGGCATGTGGTGTGACTCACTCGGACTTGTCTTGCCTGTGCGTACGTCCCCTTCCTCTCCATCGTATAGAAACCAAGGGAGATGAAGTCGTCGTCTTCTCTGACCTGGTTCGGAAGATCAATCGTCGCGATGTTATTCAGACTCGTATCCTCATGGTGACGGACAAGGGAATGTACGTGAGTGCATTAGAATATAAATGTGTTTGCATGACATAATATGGTGTCTCGACGCGACTCGAGTTCTTAGCGGGCCTTTGGCATATTAAAACCTAGCTCACCACGACCGGACTATTGCAGGTTCCTCTGACACACCAACTCATCCTCAATCAATGCGATTTCCCGTGATGTTACCGCTTCCTAAACCGTTTAGCTACAATCTCCTCCCTGATAGCTACAAGCTGCGTCGACGTATCGCGATGAAGTCACTTCTAGCCGTCTCCGTCTCTACAGTAGAAACGAGTGACGAACTGGTGATCCACGTCGCAGATGAGTATGACTACCGCTATAAACTCGCCCAGCGACCTATTCTTCTCAAGGTGCTCGATCAGTGCTGCCAGAAAGCACAAGGCCGCAGGCTTATTATCAAGAACATCGACCTGCCTGATCTCAAGAGCCTGGCGCTGACTAAGGTCATGGCACGACTGCAGTCGAGAGAAGACGAGCTCAGGCGGCGACGTCAGTTGATCGGTGATAGCCTGGACGAATCAGACAAGGAAGATGCCGAGAATATCAACAAGAACAACGCCTCCGCCACCGGCCAAGAAGTCACATCCAAACCTGTTGGTGGCGATAACAAGACCCCCGAGAGTGCAAATGACATTGGAAAGGATAACACGAGTGGTGAAGACATTGATCCAGAGGAGAGCAAGGACATCGTCTCAAGTCTAAAGAAATCACCGTCAGCAGCCAAGGTTCGAATTGATGACTTTGAGCTTTTGCGCGTTCTGGGTCGTGGTTCGTTCGGTAAGGTTATGCAGGTCCGTCATAAGGGCACTGGTCAGATCTATGCCATGAAGGTGCTACGAAAGTCTTCAATCATGGAGCGAGATCAGGTTGACCACACAAAGGCCGAGCGCCGAATTCTCGAGGCGCTAAGGCATCCGTTCTTGATGACCCTCCGATATGCATTCCAGACCCAGGAGAAACTGTACTTGGTCCTTGACTACCTCCAGGGTGGTGAGTTGTTCTACCACCTTAAAACCGTCAGACGCTTCCCTGAAAGTGTTGCCAAGATCTACATTGCCGAGATTGCTCTTGCGCTCGGCCACCTTCACTCCCTCGGTTTTATCTACCGAGATCTCAAGCCCGAGAACATCCTCCTTGACTACTCGGGTCATCTTTGCCTCACGGACTTCGGTTTGTCCAAAGATATTGCAGAGGGTGAAAAAGCGACGACTTTCTGCGGAACCCCTGAATATCTTGCACCCGAGATTGTCGCCAACCTTGGTCATGATAAGGCTGTTGATTGGTGGTCTCTTGGTATTCTCCTGTATGAGCTCACCGTGGGTATTCCGCCCTTCTACGACTCAAACCACCACGATATGTACATTAAGATCCAGCGTGGCGTCCTACGCTTCCCGCCTTTCCTTTCTGAGGGCTGCAAATCGCTGATTGTTGGCCTTCTGAACAGATCACCTGAGCATCGCCTGGGCTCAAAGGATGATGTGCGCGACATCATGAACCATCCCTATTACGAGGGCTTCGATTGGGACAAGTTATATCGCAAGGAGATCGACATCCCGTGGAAACCACAAGTCGCTTCCGTCGACGATGTTAGCAATTTCGACCAGACTTTCACATCCGAGGCTGTCGCTGACTCTGTCGCCCCCACTTCAACGCTGTCCAATGCTGTTGGTCAGCCATCGTTTGAGGGATTCACATACGTGCCTCAGAATAATTTCCTTGGCAAGTAACGCTCCACGCTAGTTGAACATATAATTCTATGCCATGTTGTTCATTCTGTGTGTCTCAGGTAGCCTCGATTCATCCTGCGCCTCCTCCCGTTCACTCCCTGGCATTTGGTCTACATCTTCTTGTTCTTGTTCGTTGAATGTTTATCATCCAGATCACAGAACCAAGACTATCCCCAATGATTGAAATCGATTTCTGTTGGAGTTTAACCATTGTGTTGTTCAGTCCGTATGGAGCATTTCTTTCACACGCACACACTACACAGCACACCGCTGCCAAGCTGTTGCTGGGCAGATCGGAACATTTGCCGATTCCCTTCGCAATCCACCCCCCATCTCCTAAGTATGTGAGATTATCCCCTACGCAACAACTCGACGAAGGCCTATCGACCAAGGACAACCACTCACGGGTAACCTGGCATTGTGATCTCAAATTGTTGTCCGCAGTGCATCTTGATGTTTCAAGATGCCTTCCCCACCTACGCCTGTCCGCCAGCCCTTCCACATGACAAGTCCCCGACTGCCTCACTGCAATTAGTTAAGGCTTGCTCCCTCTTTGCTTTCACCCGTCTTCATAACGTTGAAGTTTAGCCAGTGTAGTCATACTATATTTATTATCACAGCGTCTGGCCATTGCACGTTCATCATCTTTAGCATGATGGCTGCATCTCCAAATCTCCCTAGAGTCGATTTGCCGAGCTTGGCATGGGTTGGCTTGTCCATGAGCTCGTCTGCGCTGCATAGGCATCTCCGTCTTACCTCAAGATTTATTCGTCTGGACTTAGCAAGTCACCCCCACGGTGCGCGTTCGTATCCTGACTTTAAAGGTGCAAATCCCAACTTGTATACACAGTATTTTGCATGTCATCACTCGATTTATAAATGCAGAATAAACGACAATACTACCTCTCATTGTCTCGCTGAGAACAAACCTTGTGTTCAACGACGGAGTGTCAAAATGTGCCAAATCGACTAATTGCCGTGTATTTGGGTTAACGCAATGTAGTAGTATCGCAGGTTTTCTGAATAGTGTTCGAAACAACTATGGTGGAACAATGAAAGCTCGCTTCATTCGAGATTCGAGGTGTGTCACTTGTAGTGGAGAAATTGGAGAAGCTCAAGGAAGTAAAAGTGCAAACCATTTTACTCGTTGCCAACTCCGGTGTCAGCCTCACCTTCTGCACCCGCAAGCTCGTCGAATTCCTCATCAGCAGCCCCAACAGCAGCTGCCGAAACACCACCATCTGGAGGTACACCGATCTCGACATCTGCGACAGGATCGTAGAAGTCTTGGAAATCACCATAATCGATTTCGCTCATTCGAGAGACTGGGAACATGTGATTCTGGATACCTTTAGCGATTTCGAACATAGTAATGACGGGCTTGCCCATGATGGTGAGGAGATCGCCTTCGCACTTTACCTCACGCTTATCTTGGGGATTTTGAAGGTTGTGGCGGCGGATATAAGCCCAAATACGCTTGACAACCTTGCCGCGTGTGAGCTGGCGGCAGCCAACGATTCTTGCCAGTGGTGCCGAGACGCAAATGTTCCAGCGATCAGAGTTGGAGCTGGTTTTCTCTCCGCTGCTCTTGCTCTTCTTCTTTGATTTGTCCCCATCTCCGGCACCTGCGGCACTATCTGCAACAGACGACTTTCGAACCGCCTTTGAAGATCGTGGCTTGGGTGAATCTTGCGGTGAGAAGATGTCCGCGGCGATTTTGATGTGCTATATGTAGTGAGTAGATAGAACGAGAGGTGAATGAGTGGCAAGCGCTATATAGGCGTTGTGATTCCTGTTACCAGACGAACTGTAAGTTGAACCAGTCCAATATTACCTGTACGTACCTTGTTTAATAGCTTGGAAAGCTGGAACATGGATGCTCCCTTCACGCCAAAGAGACCCTGCAATGCACTATCGAAGATGATTTGTCGACGATCTTGAGGGTTCTGCAGGTTCTTACTACGAATGTACTTCCACAGATGACGAACTACGTCACCTCGGGTCATATCGCGCGAACCGACGAAATCAGCTAGCTTGTCTGACATGATGATCAGGTAGCGTTTCTTGCCTCGCCTCTCGACAACCTCGGGCTGGCTCGACTCGTCGTCCTCTTCATTGCCCTCGTCCTCATCTTCTTCACCGCCCTCCTCGGCATTATCCTCGTTGTCCACTGTAAGTATTGAAGAGAGTGTTGTAAATCACAGGTGGTTGTGCATCATGAGTGAGTGGCTCTCAAACACTTCGACTTCTGAATACGCAACTGGAAATTGTGCGAAGCGATCGATGGTGCAGCCATCAAGCTGACGAAGACTGAACCCTGACACTGCGATTGCGCACATATGCACTCAAACTACAAGATGACCCTCGGGCCGACTCATCCCACCCTGCATATCCTCTCTGCGCGCAGCAACGACCGAGCAGGCGCAGTCCTACGAGGGTCTCCGCTCATACCGATAGTACTGATCCTCGACACATAGCACAGCTATAATACCGCAGCAAGCTACAGTGGTCGTTCCGGCATGACACACAAGATATTCCAAAGGCGAAACCGCACCGAGTGCGGGTAGAGTACGTACTCTCCTCCATGATGTCATTAATGAACTTCTTAATCAGCTTGCGTCGTGGGTTGAGATCCACACCGAACTTCTCGGAGAGAGACGCAATGATCGTGTTAGGCGTCGTGGAATCGAGATCCGCAGTGCGCACGATCTCCTCGACGGCGTTGCGCTGTGAAACGGGAGGGGAGCAGGATCCGAAGCATGTCAGTGAGTCTAAGTGAGGATCTCTCAATGCAGATTTGAGTGTGTTTCAAGGCATTTTGTGTAATATAACGTACCAATTCGGTATCAGTAGGCTCTACTGTATCGGATGTAACGATTTCTTCGGTCGACATTCTCCTGCGTTACGGCAATTTCCAATCTTATCAATCCTGAATTCAGCCTAATTTCTAGTGCTCTCCGAGGGTATACTGTACTAGTGCCCCACACTGTGTATTGATGAAAATAATGCGCTAGAGCGTCGAAAATCGTGTGATAGGATGATAGCATGGCCCACTTATCACACCTGTGCATGCTCCATCACCACCACTCAGGCTGGACTCCAGCCCTGCTTCACTGGTTTCGTGGAGCCCGAAGGAGTGCCAACACCCTGAGTGCAGCGGAACGCTTCGATTTTATGCAACACAGCGCTGGCTTGTATTGATGCGTGAGTAGTTATTGGCTTTGCATTGGAACCCGTGCAGTGGGTGAAATTGTAAATGGTTCTGGGAGAGTAGGGAGCAGTCAAAGACCTGTATTGTGATATGTAAACATTAGCCGTACTCGATGCTAGGAACGCAGGGTGCTCTACGTTATGCGAAGACTGTTAGTCCGTCATACTACACAAATCCAATAGGACCTTTTTACATGCTTCGGAGCACCTCTAGCAACGAATCTAGAACGGCATCCAGCAGAGGGATCAGCGAGAAGTGGTTGTCTGGCAAGGTCAGTGATGCGATCACATATGCCATGATTCTTGACCGCAAAGCTTCGACATGGTAGTTTGCGTATGTATATGCTACACCCAGTCCAGAGTGGACTAAGAAGCGTGTCCAGTGAAGTGCTCCGACGGATCCATTCAAGATAGCGGATATCTTATCCAACAGTGCAATGGCAAGGTGGCTTGTCGTCCAGGTCTCACTTGTGGGGTCTGCAGTAAGCGCGCCCTCACGCTCTGCCATGCCGGGCAGTGCAAGGAGCAACGAACGTGTCTTGTCATATCCAACCAGACACAGTTCAACTGCGGGACACATCTGAATCGGGACCGAAGTGAGTCCGAGTTCATTATCTGAGTTATCGACTTTAATCTCTTGAGCTGGCTTGGATGCGCTCTCTGCATCTACCTCGGTTACAGAGGCGAAGCATAGCTTTGTCCTCTCGACGTACAGAGGCATTAATGAAGACGACGATTTCATGCACGAGTCACTTTCACTCCTGGACTTGGGCAACATGAGGACAAACTCACGCACAGCATCCGTGCTGGCCGGAATCTCTGTACTCTCATGGCACGATTTCAGGCCCATGAGGATAGCCCGACGAATCTCTGAAGGTGTTGCAATGGAAAGCACTGAGCAAGACTCTGGATCATCTTCCAAGGCAGGATTGATGCCCTTGATCAGAAGCTGGAAACATTTGTTGATGCAGTCGTGAATTCGAGATAGCGATACACCATTCTCAGCCAGAACTCGTATTGATTCAAACAGTGCTTCTCGTGAGGCTTTCCATTGGTCATCGACGGATGCCCAGTTCGAGGAGGAAAGCGTGGCGCGGACGTCAGCATTGCATTTCAGGGCAAAGCCAGCAATCGGATTCTGGAAAATGGCACTAATCTTCTCACTCCCCCGACTAAGAATCTCTTCTGGCTTGGGTAAACTGATTTCGAGCTTGGGCTTGCTTTCAACCGCCTCAACTTTCGAAAGATGAAGCGTCGTTGCGGACTCGCGGATGCCCTGCAATAGAACTTCGAGGAATTCGATGGTCGACCAGGACACATGCCGATGCTCCTCTGGAGTGGAGGCTGAACTTCGAATAAAAGCTAGGGTCTTGCTCAGAGACTTGAAAGTCTCTGCAACCTCTGACGCGGGATTCGAGTATTTCAGCTTCAAAGCCTTGGAATCAGCCTGTCCTGGGGCAAGAGAGTGTAGCGGAGGCTGGAAGGTGCAGCGTGGGCATTTGCAGATGAATCTGTAGTGTGACTCAAGGTTAGCTCGACGAACGGTCGAAATCCAGGGGACTGACGCAGAGCCATCGGTGCCAACCAGGGGGATGTAGTTGAAAGCGAGCTCGTCTCCCGCACGCAAACCTGTCAGTGCTGTGATCGTAGCCACGGCGCGAGGGCGCTGCTCAAGAGTTTGACGAACACCTGGTGCAAGTCGGGAGACGCTCCGCGCATTCAAGTAGTGGAACCTCGGACTAACGTTAGGTACACAGGAATGATTGATCAGAGCCATGGCTGGGAATAAGCAATACGCTGGGAAGAGCTGAAGCGCATTCTCAGGCAGATTCATCGGTGCATTGAAAGCACCTTGGTCAATTGCATCTGGGAGGGAAGACACAGCATCCGGCGACACGAGAATAGAGTTAAACTGAGCTACATGGATTGCTTGCTTGAGTTGAGTCTGTCCAGCCTGGTCACTGATCTTCTTGAGGAACGCAGACGTGTCCTTCTGGGAGAGCCATGTGGGAAGGGTCAGTTTGACCGACGTGCGAGTCACTTCCCCGTTCGCATTCAGCGCATCGGCGAGCAGCGGGTTGGGTAGCTGCAGCTCTGCCACTTGTGCGGAGGAAGGATACAGGTCCGAAGGCAGTATTGGGAAGCACTCTGAGAGACTCGGCGCGGAGCTCTTGCCCTCTGCGGTTGCTGCAATATCGCCACCCTTGCGAGCAGCCTCAAGACGCGCACGTCGGTCGGGATTCAGACCTAGGCTGCCAACGAGCTTCGAATCATACAGAGTGCTTGCCAAGACATCCATGCCGAGGGCCACATTTGGGTTCGAGGTGAGGGGTGCAAGACCTGCACTATGGCTGACAAGCAGGAGAGTACCCGCAGGAACGTCCTCCTTGACGAACAGGCCACGGCCTCTGCTCCCGGTTGCGATCACAACACTTGGATGTGCCCAATCATGCGAAAGTCCGACCTCTGAAACTTTTCCAGAGGGATATCGAGTGCTTTGGGCGAACGCAGCCAGAAGCGAACTAATATCATCGCCTTCCGTGTCGCGATCTTTCTTATTGTTAGCCCCCTTTGTGGCTTTTCCCTGGGGATTGTTCCTTTTTGACATCTCGAGCAATGTTACAATTTCTTCTGTTTTTTATTTGATAGTATCGGTCGATGGTGGCTATCTTGGGCATCGACCGTCAATGTGACAGCTGTAGTGGGGAAAATAGATTTGATCGTGAATGAAACACTCAATAACACATCATAACCTTCGGTCCCTGCCCTTAGCTGGTGTGCCGAAGCCGAGATTACCTCCTCCAAAGACAGGAAGGGCGTCAGCACTACTGCTGCTGCTCGAGTTACCGCTTCCACTTCCAGTTGTGCTGGGGACTCCAGCTGGGGCTCCTCCAGAGCTTTGTAGCGTGGAAGCTCCAAGACCTGTCACAGAGTCGTGGTGGTGACTTCGTGTCTTCATCGGTGAAGCAGAAACTCCATGGCTTGTGCTTGCAAGCTTTGCCATGATGTTGGCACGATTTGCCTCGATATTTTCCTCGTCATCGTCGTCGTCACCAAAGTGTTCGCCCAATCGGCGAATTTCGGCCTCAACTTCTTCCATTACTCCCTCAAAAGTCCATATTTCATCCTCTTCGATGACGTGATTTGATGAAGATAATACAACTTGCAGCGCGCTCAAATCGATGCCTTCCTCGGTAACCGACGGAAGTCTGTAGCCTGGCAATAAGCCCGGACCCTTCTCACCTCTTGGACCTGCAGCAATCGCCCCGGCGTCTGTACCAGAGGTCCGATCAATCTCTGAAAGCGCAGCGATACCTGGAACAACATATCCCTTAGGTGCCGCACCAACTGCTTCCCCATCCTCTCCAATTTCAGCTTCAAGTGTGGGGATTGCCTCAACAGCGTCATTATCTGCGTCCCAATCAGCATCAGCAGCGCGGCGGATATGGCGGCTTTCTGGTCCTGCCTGAGCTGACTCTGAAGCTACATACCCCGCACCGCTCGCATTCACTCGCCGACGACCGTGCTGTGCAGTTGCAGTAAACCCGTCAGTGGTACCGAGCGACTCAACAGTCTGCGTGTCTCCCGCTGTTCCCCGGGCAGATACTGGTGGTTGTTGGGCAAAGCCAGGGTTGTTTGATGGGACGGGCTCATTCGAGAACCACCCGCTCGAACCCGTTGTAGATGCTGCAACTTCATTGCCTGACATAAAGCTCGCTGTGGATGCACTATTCGTTGATGGAGCGGGAGGTACGGGAGGTGGAGGCGCCGGCCGCTAGAAAGGTGTAGTATAGCAATCCATGCACGAGATTGAGTGAAGATAGTATCAAGAACGCAGTGCATGGCCCTCAAGCAAGACAATCACACTAGAGTCGGCGTTGAGAAGACTTATGAAAGAACATACCCTTGGTCGAAGAGGCGGTGCTGGTGCCGTAGAGGCGCCCATATCGGCGGAAGCTGTGAAATCAGACATGGTATGCGTGTAATTTCCCCAGAGCAACCTTTAAAGTGATGGATATGAGGACTATTTGGACGAAGCTCGGCTCAGGGAAGCTAGAAAGCAGGTCATTGTGGGTTATAGGGCGAGTATGAGCAGGATCTTCCACAACTGATTAGAATAGCACAACATTACAAGCGAAGTTATAGTGCTAGTTGGCAATTGCGATTATGCAAACTCCACACTTTGCATTCCAGTTCATTGTGGATGAACGTTTGAAAAAAACCAAAAAACGGATCTGACTGGGGGTGGCTGCTGGGAAAAGTGGGGGTGGTTGCAATGAGCCCGCGCCGAATAACCAAATTAGAGCCAGGAAGGCAGAGCTAAGGTGAGGATGAACACATAATTTATATTTATGCTACAATAGAATGTCTTGATTCTCAACGCGCCTTCGATAGGCAAAGACACTAAACAGACTTGCAACCGTCTGCAACCTGGATTCAAGCGTGCCAGTGGACGGGTTTGCGAAGGTGACCGGTCCTCCCGCTGAGGATGGTAGTGGATCAACGGGGGGATGCAAGTACACATGATCTTCGTAAAACGATGGAAGGCCTTGATGATAGATCAGGTCAAATCCTGCTTTGCTCGCAGCATCCGCGATCTGAACTGGAGAGAGAAGATATCGTGACTCAGTCATGGCGCCCATGCCTTTAATGAGAAGGGTAACGCGAGTGGGCCCGTCAGAACGAGAAGGTGTGACCATAGAGGCAGTGGTCACTTGGAGGAACGCCGCATTTCTGGGAATCTTGAGTGTAAACGCTTCGGTATTGATCTCGATAAAGTCTGAATCCGAACTAGTCATTGCGTTGTCCTGCGGAGTTGAACAGGATTGCTGGGTGGGTCGGGTATCCACAGCAGGAAGCTGAGCCTCTTCATCTAACTTGTCCAGCGCTAAGGATCGAATAGTAGCAACATCGAGTCCAAAACCAAAGAACACTCCTGATTCAGGAAGAACGCTCGCTAGTTCGCTAAAGACTGAGTCAAGACGAACTTCATGAGGTCGTCCAGGCATCTGAGGTGGCGAAAGAAATAGCGCTTCAGGTCTCCCAAGACAACAGGCCACTGAGAAAGGTGTCGTGCGATGCTTATCAGACATGGGTTTCTCAAACACAGACGGTTGATTGGGGAAGTTTGCAATTGTACTGATCCATGCAGGTACTGGCGGTCCTTGACCGCTGCTGGCCTGGGCAAGTGCATTTCTGAGCGAGATAAGTATAGGCCGGCTCTTCGTGCTCAAACGAGCTATGAACGAATCGGGAACTTGGGGTGCTGCTTCGCGAACAGCATGAGATTTGTGCTCCCACCCTGATTGTCGACCCGATGGTCGGGCAGCCGCACTTCGATGCTCCACATAGGCTTTCCACTTAGTTTGCGACGCATTGACGTCATCTGGGTTGGGGTCCATTCCCACATACTGGGTGATGTGCGCCCCCTCACAGAATGCAACGAGGTCACCACCTCGACCGCACATCAGATCGAGCACAGTGGCACCATTGGGGACATATAGATCAAGTAGAGTACGCCTAAGCCACCGTTCAAGCGCGCGAAACAACGTAAGAGGGTCGTTTGGTGGCGGCATTGGCCGCGATTTGTGTGTGTGGTGTACTGAGCTCATGCTACGGATGCATATTACGCTCCTCCGGGGCTAGGTCTCCAGAGTGAGCCAACTCCGAGGCTTTGATCGGAAGGGATCTCCGAGAGATGCTGCGCAGCAACGTAAATTAAGGACGTTCCTGCAACGATAAACGCTAGGGACTAGTCGGATTCGTGCCCACGGTCGGGTCTCTTGCGTTTGACGCAAAGAGATACTGCGAACAGCTGACTGAATTGAAAACCAATTCCATCCACCTTGCCTTGGAAGGATGGATGAAATACTCAAACTAGCCGTTAACAGGGCCCAGAACGGTTAACTCACACCCGCCTCCTAGGACTTTTCAACGCGTTTTCGCGGTGTTGCACTGAGTGCTGCACATAATCTCTGCTACGATTAGCAAGATCGACTTGAGCTGTATTGAAAAGCAGGAGTTTCATAATGGATCACTTTGACAAGGTACGTCAAATCTGTCACAATAGTTACTAGAATTACTAACTAGTCGAGACTGTTGCATTTATACCACGCATTCTATGGGTGCCACATCTACCTAGCTTACGACTGTCTTTTTATATGAATTCTACTATCTAGCCAAATCCGAGGCGTTCTTCATTGCGCCCTCAGGGTACTAAGAACCTGCAAAACGGAGGCAAAATGCCTCGAAAGTCGGTTGGGTAAGTAGACGTTGTCGGATCATTCCGGGCGTCGATCAGCACCATTGTAAGCTGTGTGGGGCACGACACTCCCACTCGCTAGAATATTGCTCGTACCTTCGCTTCAAATAACTGGGTAGACCTTGCCCTAATCTTGCCACTATATCGAAACACCTCGCTCTACTCATCCAAAACTGTTACTCACCACGGCCCCTCTCTCCGACCTTCGACTTGGCATTGCCCGCACCTCACAGATTCGCTGGTCAGACGCTACGGCTGATTGACAAGAATTCCATGTCCTCTGTTGATGTGGGTACTCTTCCCTTGCCTCAGCAGGATGCCACCCCACCACGATCCACCTTGAGATCACCAGCTCCCGATCGATCAGGAAAACTGCACGCGGATCGGACACCGAATGGACAGAGCCGGGAGGGTCGAGATGATGGTCTCCTCTTCTCCCCTCTCCGTGAGCTTGCGCCTCCGACTCATGAGGCAGAGACCCAAGGTTCTGGCAAGATTGACTACACACTTGACGCACTTCCGTCGTTTGTTATGGACCCTCTGGAACTAACCGAAGATCTCACAACAGAGCAGAAGGAGCACAAAGCACGCACTGTAACGCAAAAAGCCGCTTTACCAGCTGCCCCTGCCACAGAGAACAACTCGGGTACTGCCTCGCAGGAACAAGCCGAATCTGCAACGGCCTCGACAACTGTTGAAACTACCACAAGTACTCATAGGCTCAGAAGGGGACTTTCTGTTCGAACGGATAGCATGAATAACGTCATGCAGTCTCCAACGAACGCAGAGGTCGCGAAGCAAAGTGAGAAGGGCAAGTCAGCTACATCTGGCAAGAAATCGATGACGCTCAAAGAGTTGGCAATCGGCGGAGGCATTGAGAACTTGGGGGAGATGGTCGCTGAAAACACGAATAAGAACCCGGTCGTAGCCGCAGTGGCCGCTACATTGACACCGAATACTGACCCATCCCTTCTTTACGGCGTAGACCACGTTCCTGACTATGGACTCACTCAGTCGGCGAGTTCGTTGGGTGCTTTTGAGGTTGTCGACTTAGCTCGCGCTGGTAGCAGGCGGATCGATACTGCCGCAAATGGACATGAGATACCCACAGTACGGGTTTCATCGATCAGAAAACCATTCGGTCAGCTCAAGGATGCCACGAACATCTCACCTGCTCGAAGTCCCAGGGACGCTCGCAAATTATCGTTCATCAAGGTCAAAGTTGCGACAAGTCCATCCCATGCTATTGAGACCCCGACGATGGCCAGCGATGATGTGGCTGGAGAAAATCAGGATGTAGTCAAGCGAAGCAAGACACCTGAGTGTGCACGCCCTGTTCGACACACAAAGAGTCCCAGTCGCGCTGGTGCAATTGGAGGCGTTCCGCATCAGATGGCGCAGTCGAATGCAGCGCACATCGTGCCGCTTAAGATCAAACCAATTGCTGCAGGAGCGCTGACTGAGCCCACGAATGTCACGGTTGCAGCTGACTTGTTTGTGAAGGCACCATCTGGAGGCATCTCGAGTGATAATCAGCATGAACCAGAGTTCAAGAGCATCTCGGTCTCGGCAGACGTCAACCAGGGCGTGGTTGCGCTAGGCGTCCAATCTCCGATGAGCATCGCCTCAAGCTATCCGTCTAAAGATAATGAATCGCTTTCAAGCTGTTCGCTGTCTCCATCGAGCTCAAGCGTGGACCTAGCAGCGTTGGCAAAATTGTGCTCTCCAACTGCTCCTTCTCAAATGGAGTTTGTTAAGACACTCAAGAGGCCTCAAGCGCCAGCATTTGGCAACGACAACTTAGCACTGCAGATGTTTGAGACGAGCCCTCAGCAACATGCGCAGCTCGCAGAGCATACCATCACGGCTCAGTCGCTTGCGTTGTCGAACGTCCGACTCTTCTCAGCGATGGCGATGGGAGTTGCCGCTGAGAGTCCAGATAATAACGAATTGGTCGATCTGGATGCAGAAACGGTTAATGAGGCCGGGACCGTTGCAGATATGGTTAGCTCCACGATGCGCGAGCGGGCGGCATTGGAGAGGAAACTCCGCAATCAGCCCGGTGAGGTGGTCTCGCCCGGCCACGTTGTCACACCCCTCGTTTCGCGCTCAAACGGAGCCAGTATCGGTGAAAGACGTGAAAGGTCAATGAGGTCGACACCGAAATCCCTCGCGGAGCCTGGACACGGAGGGCGCCCTCGGGTCTATGTCACGCATCTGAAGGGTCAAGGCGCAGTCCCAATCGGCACGGTACGGATTGAGAACGGTGACGAAGATGATGACATCGTCACCAAGGCTGAGTCCGATGCAGAGACTGAGTTTGACAACGAGTCACAGTACGATGGGGAGAAGACTCCGAATTTCAAGCGTGTGCGCCTGTCGCTGGGTGAGCAAGAGAACGAGGAGGCACCACATCTGGATGTCGCTGTTTACTATGTTGATCGCCCATCGGGAGACGGCGCAGGGGTACAAGTAGGCGGAAAGCCCACCGGCAGTGGTGATGCTGCTGATGATGCGGTGATTCGCCCAGAATCTGGGCTTGCAAGTGGGCTTGTTTCTCCCGTAAGTACTCGATCTATGACCTCGCCTCGTAAATCGCTTGGAGGTGTAGCAAACATGTCGCAAATATGCGAAGCGCCCATCGATGCAGCGGCAGGAGACCAGAGTGTTGAGCCTACGACTCTATACGGAGAAATTGCGGAGCAACCTATCGAGGAAGTCGAAAGTAAGGACACTGCCAAGGCCTTGCCTGAAGTCGTTTCTGCGAGTGAGTTGCCCGCCGCCGAAGATGACGATGAGGATATGCAATTCACTGCTGTTGTCCCCATATCGGTCAAGGCTGCGCAAGTACTGAGCGCCAAGAAATCTGAAAATAGGACGCACCCACTACATCCTGTCAGTGAGCCCATCCAAGATGCTGAAGATGACGACGGATCAGATATGGAGGGTGCAACGACGCTGTTCCACACTGCCATCACGGTGAACAAGTCGCACATCCAGGAGAATAAGAACTCAGCAGAGGACGTTACGCAGATGTCGATGTCATCGCTGTCCGCAGAGGAAGGCGATGCCACTGCATCTATGGAGTTTACAATGGCTCTGAACAATGCGATTAAGCTCCCACGCCAGGAGCCTACTCTGGTATCATCTGATTCCGAGACGAATCCTGCCACAGAGGTCAGTGACGAAACGCCGGAGATCGAGCCAAGCGAAAGCCAAAAACGGAATGAGGTTGACGAGGATCACCAGGACGATGATATGTTGCTCACGACAGTGGTCCCAACTGTGTTGAAGGCGGCATCCGCCACCAAGAGCCAAACTGAGGCCGAGCAGGCCTCTGATGGAGCTGTTGCCTCTGCTGCTTCTGCTACTTCTGCAGCATCGTCGGGAGCGGCTATCCCCGTTGACCTGGCATCTACTACTGTAGAACTTGGCTCGGATGATGACGACGAAGGAGAGGACATGGAGCTGACAGAACTCCACACGGGTAAGCCTGTCATGAAGCTCCAAGAGAGCCACGCAGTTGCAGCGGTAGCCCCAGCAGTAACAACAACAACAACGACGACGACAGCACCTCCAGACGATGCTCAGACCTCATCCTTAGGTGATGACATGGAAGAAACAGCTGTAATCAACGTATCCGTGAAGACGCTGCAGAAGTCATCTGCTCTGGCAAGTCCCACCAATCTTAAGCGTCGACGCTCATCGCGTCTTGCGCAGGAGACTACAGTGCAGAACATCACCATCGAGGACTCTACTCTGGCTAATGAAGTGCCATCACATGCTGTAGCTCCTAACCCCACGACTACTGCGGTGAGTGCTGAACCATCGCAAACGCCAGCAAAGGACATGGAGGTATCTACCATTGATGAGGGGACCTCATTTGGTATCCTTGATACATATCTCCCGAAGCCTCAGTCGCAGCCTGCTCTGGAGGCAGCACCACTCAAGGAACCTCAGGCTGCAGAGTCGTCTCATCCTACAAATGTCACAAATAGCACGATCCCAACGGAGCAACTCTTGGAGTACGTGGATGAGCTTGCGGGTGTCGACGTAGATGCGGTGACTGGCATTGGCAACACAACCAAGGCATTCCTCAAGGACATCCAGCAGCGATCTCAGCTCGATGTCATGAATGGCAAAAATCGTCGTCGTTCACGCAAATCTTCTCTTGGGACCTCGATAACGGATGACTCTCTAGCTTCCACCGCAGAGCTGAGCCTCGACCCAGCCACCCATCGCCGCGTAATCAACTCCATCCCAGAAGATGGTGACAATGATGATGACGATGGTGATATCAATATCGATGAAGTCCTGGACTCATATGATGGTGATAGTGATGAGTCCTTCACCCTGGCGCCCAATGGCGAGGTCATTGCCAAGTTCAAGGCAGCAAAGGCAGCCAAAGCAGCTGAGACAGCAAAGGCAGCAAAGCAGTTGGTTCAAGGTTCGAAGCAACCCGTTGGTAATTCGAAAAGGTATGAAGATGAGGATGATGATGACTCGATCTTGGGCGAGGAGACACGCGCCTTCATCCGAGGCCAGAAGCCACATGATTTAGACTCGACCAGTGCCTCCTCGATCATGCTCGCGATGTCAGAGGCGGGATCAAATGACCCCTCCTCTTATAGCCTCTTGAACAACTCCGAAGACGAGCTCTCGATTAGCAGTCCTCAGCACAAACTCAGTCGTCGTGACCGAAGAAGCAGCATCCTATCCCCCGTGGGCTCGCCTCGATTCTCGTCGCCAAGCTCTCAAATTGAGAGCGCGGCCAGCAGCCTTGAGGGCCCCAAGACAGTCAATACCCTGCAGTCGCTTATGGCTCTCGCTGAATTGCATTTCGAGACGGAATCAGGCGGTGCTGCAGAGGGGAAGCGTCGGGACTCGGAGTTTGGCCTCGCTGGACGTGCTCAGCGACTCTCCATGTTGTTCAAACGCTCACCTGACGATGGAGAGGAGAATGACGATGATGAAATCCAGCGAGATGACCTCATTCACCAGGCTGTACTCGCACTTGATGACTCTGGCACCGTCTTGCGCCCTGAAGAACTCTACGCCTCGAGTGTCGACGCAGTAGAGATGGATTCATATGCACAGGGATGTGTTCAACTTATGGCGATCAACGAAGAGAGCGCTGCAGCGGTGCAGAGGTTGGTGGAGTATATTGACCGTGTATCACCTCGGCCGTTCTCGGACCTTATTCGCCAGGCAATGAAGAGCTCCGAAGGACGTAAGGCAGTTCAGCGCGACTTGCGACAAGCCAACTTGTCGTCGCGTCTCAACGCAAGCAACGCGTGGTACTTATGGCGCGGTGACTTGCTTGCTGAAACGAAGGCGCTGGTCGAGCGTCACGCCGAGTCGTTGAAGGAAGATGCTCGCATCGCGAAGGATTTCGCGCAGCAGTTCCGGAAGCTGCGAGCAATAGAACTCGCCAACGCGGACCCTGAGATCCAAGAATTGCGAGCTGCAGTGGCTGAGCACGCAGACGTCGTCAAGGGAAGCATCCAGGAGCGCGATGAGCTGCAGCAGCAGGTTGAGACGACAGCCGAGCACATTCAGAGTCTCGAGAATGAATTGCAAGAGCTGCATCTGCGCGTTGAAACAGAACGCGAACAGGCCCTCGCCAGCGCCAATGGTGATGTGGCACAAGCGCGTGCGTCCTGCTCGAGTGCTGAAAGCATGTTTGCGTGGACGCGCTCGCTCGGCGCATGGAATGTGATCCCACGTGTTGCCATCAACACCAACACTGAGATCGAAATCGCAAGCGGTGCTGGATTGGATCTCGTTCTCAAGCCACCCGGAAGCCCATGCTGGTTCCAAATGATCGTTCAGTGGAATTCTGGTGATGGTAAGCTCTTTGGACTTCCAGAGCTCTTCCTTCACGTCCAAGAGGAGGAATTGTCGTGGTCTGCCGCGGAGCGCTATGCAACAGCCATGAACAACGCTGCATGTGCACTTAACTCGCTTATTAATGCTGGTGGTGCTCTCAATACCACAGGCCGAACTCATGAGGAGATCCGAATCATGTCAGGGCTTGGAATGTCCGTTTCGGCTTGGATGGCTCAAAAACGCGTCCATGTCGAGGCCGTGCGAGCCATGTACCTTGCAGTCAAGCCCTCATTCTATGAGATGTTGAATCAATGCCGAACCCAAACCAAGGTCGCGCCATGCGCGATGCAGTTGGGCTTGCGGCTTCAGCATATCATTGACATTGCCACGGAACTGGAGCGCATCGTTGCCGCTGGATCCGCACAGATCCTGGTCGAAACACCGCGTGTTATTGCTCCCGCCTCAGGCAATAACATCGCGAAGTACGCTCCTGCGGCAATTACCGTGACTGTTACCTCTGCCAGCCGCAAGCAAATTAATGTACGACTCGAGCTCTCGGAGTTGTATCCTCGCTGTGATTTTGCATCCACAGCAACCGTGGAGGTGCTAGGTTACACACGCGTACAACGTGCCGCGAAGAAGCAAGTTCACGATCAGGTGATGCAGGTGCTTCGAACTCAGGTTGGTTACGGCAGACTGACCAAGATCTGTGATGCTCTCCGTGGGCTCATTGAGTGAAAGAGTTCTCGTCTCTCACTCCCCATGATTCCTGTCTCAAAACTAAACAACAACCCCAATGTCATGATGCATACTTAAGTCGAATGTAAAATGCAATATTCTTTCACACACGACAAATGACTAACCGATTCCTTCCGCAGATTTTACCTCCATAAAACGGTGCCTGTCGGCAGCATTGTAATAGGTTTCGTAGAGTAAAGGGCGAGTCAAACGAGTCTGGAGTTCTCGAAGTTTGAATGATCATCCATTATATCGGTCATGGTGGACTTCAGCAAACGGTCCTAGAGATGATCTCAGTCTGTTCAGAGATCCGCTGAAACTGCCACGTGCGTGCAGACCCCGTATGGACGTGACGTGTCTCCTGGTTATGTGCAGCTCTTGTTTGTCACCCCCCGAATGCTTCGACCAAACCAGGTGGATGGAACTGAGTCCAACGCTCAATCTGCTCACAATTCCAACTTGTCCAAATATGTCCGAAGACGCTGCCACGGAAGCTCTGCGCAAGGGATTTAAAATGTACGTATTATGGGCTTGCCAGTCCTATGCAAGTCATCTCGGTTCATGCAGAATGTTACCCGATTCCACGACCGATTCCTCACACTCGAAATTTGGTCCCCCTGGCTGTGTAGTGTCTCCATGAATATGAAGGACGAAGAGACGCGCAAGGTGCTCTGGTCCTCAGAGGACTGGGCGGACGTCTTTGAGAAGGAGACCGCAGGTACGTTGAGCCTTCGCCTGCGATGCATTTCTGTGATATAGACCCAAATCTGAAGGAAGAGAATAACCGCCATCCGAACAATTAGAACATGTGTTTTTGGCCACTGGGAGGGATGTAACATGGTAACATACTGAAGTTATGTTGTATTTTGCACCGTTTTCACCATTTTTATGTCATTTCTATCCACCTGTCGATGCTTTTCTAGTCCACCTCCCCCCCACCGTCCTGACGTTACCCGCTGTCACGCGCGAGATCGTCTTCAGCACAGAGCAGCTCATGACAAAGTTTGCAATTCGCCAGACCCTCTTCTTGCATTCACAGATGGTCGAAGAGTGGAATTTCGAGTTCGGCTTTGTCCCGCCCAACACAACAAATACGTGGGAGAACACGATCACAGCAGCCAGTGACGCACCCATGTTCCCAGCACACCTACTAAGTGGCAACCTGCAGATCCTGTCAGAGTTCCTTAATGAAGGAAAGGTGTTCGGACGGTGCCTCCAGAGGGTGTATTACGATGCCCCTGAATAAGGATGATCTGGAGAGGGTCAGTCCTACAACTGAGATGGTCATCAAGAAGGAATGCAGGATAGGAAGTGATCCAAACAAATGGTTTCATTAATATTATTACACCAATCATAGAACTGTAGTAAAGCCCATACATGCCGGTTAGTAATACTAAGCAAGAGCAGCCCACAGTATGTAGACTCCCTTTGTTGAACCGAATATCAATATGGTGAACTAGTTCTCTTCCTTACTGTTGATCATTGTTTGTGGGGAGCGACTTATGCGAGTACTTGAAGACGCCTTTGCTAAAGTCAGAAACGGTATGACAAGTGGGAACCTCAGCCGAAGCCTCGGCTCCAGCCAAAGTGGATGGATCGGTTGATTCAAGGATCCACTTCGTTGAGGTGAGACCGTCGACGCCAACGGGACCGCGAGCATGGAGTCGGGAGGTCGAGATACCAACTTCGGCGCCAAGACCAAATCGATAACCATCTGCGAATCGAGTAGAAGCGTTGTGGAAGACACAAGCGCTGTCGACCGCTTGGGTGAAGCGCACAGCAGCCTCCTTTGATTCGGTGACGATACATTCAGTGTGACCGCTACCGTATGCATGAATGTGTTCGACAGCCTTGTCAAGCGAATCAACAACCTCAACATTCATCGAGCAGGTACCGAACTCGTGATGGAAGTCGGTGGTGATACCAGCCATGTGAGTAGCAATAGCAGGCACGTTCATAGCCGCAGGGCCACCAAACATAGTAATGCCGGCACTAACCAATGCTTCGAAGAGCTTGGGAATAAATTCACCCTCGCGGTTAATTAAGCCACGGTGAATCAAGAGCGTTTCAGCCGCGTTGCAGGCTGCAGGGTAGTCCGTCTTGGCGTCGATCACGATCTTGATAGCCTTGGTAAGATCAGCAGCCTCATCGACAAAGACATGGCATACACCGTCAGCATGGCCGAGCACTGGAATCTTGGTGGAGTTCTGGATCGAACGAACCAGCTCACCAGATCCTCGAGGGATGACGAGATCAATGTGCTTATCCAATGCGAGCAAGGGCTGGACGGCGGCACGACTTGTAACCATATTGACCAAGTCGCCAGTCACCTGACCTTCGGAACCCTCAACAACACCCTCTTGAACGAGACGATGCAAGCATGTGTTGGAGTGTACTGCCTCACGGCCACCCTTGAGAATCAGGCCACAACCAGCGTAAATTGCGAGCGATGCGATTTGCGGAAGAGCGTCGGGACGGCTTTCGAAGATGATAAGCAGTACACCCAGGGGAACGGTGACTTGATGCACAACGAGTCCAGGACTCAACTCAGTACGGCGAACGACTCGGCCAACAGGATCATCCTGGTTGGCAAGTTGTCGAATGCCATCCGCCAGTGTTGCGATTTTGCTTTTGCTAAGCTTGAGACGAGAGATGAGGTTCTCGTTAATCTGGTCGCGGACAGCAGCTTCCAGATCCTTGGCGTTCTCAGCCAGAATCATTTCTTGGTAATCCACCAACTTGGATGCGATTCGAAGCAAGATGTTCTTGCGTACGGAGTGAGGCAGGGTCTGTACGTAGCGAAAACAAGGGTGGTAGTAGTGAGTCAGCCATGAAGTGGCAAAATGATGCGAGGTCAAAGATCCAGTGATTTCAAATACTACCCGCTCTCTGACCCTGCACGTGCTGCGAGTCACGGTCCGTCCACAATCATGTGGCTGAGTCGGAGAAAAGGGTGTGACCTCTGAGGGTTGTACAAGCAGTCGAGTGGCGTCGCAAGAGGCATTCTGAGTGACTTAAAGGAAAGTTCTACGTACGCTGAGCTTCTGATACTGGCTGCGCGCGCCGGATGCCAGGGCAAGCGCTGTCTTCTCTATATACCACCACAAGTGAGAGCGTCGAGTCAGTGAGGATGGGGTCTGGGCGGCGTTTCACCAGCGACTACACAGGGTTACCGAAGCTTAGTGAAGCGAATTCACACTTCATGAGACGTACCTTCTTCTGACATGGTTTGCTGTGAGAAACGGATCGAGGATATGCTCCTTCTAGGATATCCAGTTTAGCAAGCATCAAGAACTTTTGCCCAAACCAGGTGGATAAGTTTCTCCTGCCATCCGATGTGAACGCAGCTCCTCAAGGAGCGCAAGAGTTGCAGCGATCTCTCGGGTACTTATAGATAAGCTACTGGCGACCTTCGTTGACGTCCTACACAATGGAGGTAGCGGCAATAGAGTGGGTTTATTCCCCTACAAATTCACTGCTGGCTAGGTCCATCAGATGCAAGCAGCACCAGAGCGCACCAACACACACTCGGATAGAATTAGGGTCGAAGCGTCTGCAGGCAGGAAGCAGCTGTGATGTTGGCTATTCAAACGAACTATAACTCGAAGATAGCATTAGCAAGCTCCACATCGGGCTGCAACAATACTGGGCAGTGCTTCGAATCCAGGAGCATGGGTATGCGCCTGAGTCCTGCAACGTCCGTCTTGGCCCTAAAGTACACGCCTGAGGCCTTATTTAGCCACGCTGTACACAATGGCTAACGCCCGTGTGACCGTGCAATCTGTGCGAGGCAAACGCCTGCACCCTGCAGAGACCGAGGAGATGAGGGAAATTTCGAGCGAGAATCTTGATTCTAGGGGGTTGAATTTGTAGTGCTATGGATGTGTTTGCGTTGTAATAATCAGCTTGATGCCATTTTGTGCTAACTTTACACTGAAACGTTTATTTACACCCCACTCTAGTCCCGTGAAACACGAGATATACGCCGACATTGCACAAACATGACGTCGGTTTATGGTACGTCTCACGCAATCCTGGATTTGGATGGCTTAGACCACGCATGACACACTGGTTTGTATACATATCGGCGTAGATCACTGCCCCTCACCGCTCCTCAACGCCACTCTCCCACCTCAACTCTAGCTCCGTGCCAATGGGATGAGGAACTGAGACGGTGCCGAGCAGACTGTCTCGCCTCGGTGCTGTGTGAGGCGCGAACATCTGCCTCGCCTGAAGACACCGAGGCGAATGGAGGCTGGAAGTACACCACACGTCTGGAGGAAATCGATATTTTCCTCAAGAAGTCCCCCGATAGTCCTCTCAATGGCACCAAAGGTGTGGGATACATTAGTGCGCCTGCTGAAATTATCTCGTTCATCTTCGCTTCAAGTACACGCCGCACGGTTTGGGATGATATGTATGCGGGAGGTAAGGTCCTGGATATCGTGGATCAGTTCACTTCGGTCGTGTGGAGTGGATTCAAGGCCGCATGGCCCGTGTCGGGTCGTGACTTTGTCTGCATTGGTCGTCAGGAACGCTGGGCCGATGGCTCCATCTTCAACTATAACTGCTCTGTTACGCACCCTAAGATGCCGGAGGAGAAGAACTACATCCGTGCGGAGCTTACCTACTGCGGGGTTTTGGTCCAGCCTCAGCCAACTCCCGAGGATCCACTCCGCTGCCGAATCGTTTACACCGTCGTCTCTGACCCTAAGGGTTCTCTCCCGGTGAGCCTTGTGAACGCTGCCAACATCAAGCAACCCTGCGTAATTGCGACGATCCGGAAGTTTTTGGCAAAGCCTGGCATGATGGAGGCGGTCAAGGGTGACCATGCGAAGTTCATTGCCGCCGTGAGGACACTGCTCACCAAGCGAGGAAAGTATGTCAGCGAGGATAGCTTACCACCTGCTCTTCCTGACCCGATGAAGGTGGACGTTTTCCGACTGACGTACGAAAGCTTGCAACAGGTGCCTCAGGAAGCGACTGTGGTGCCATCCAACGATGCTTCTGCCAACCAAGTTGCGCAAGCTTCACCAAATTTGGCAGAACCATCGGTACCAGCCCAGGCCTCCGCCCCGTTATCAACCACAGCCCCAGCCCCTGCGCCAGCTACAGCAGCTGTTGTTTTGCCTCAGGTTCCGGTTCAAGCCCATGCGCAAGTTCAAGTATCAGCCGCTGCACCAGCTCAGGCTCAGGCTCAGGTACAGGCTAAGGTACAGGCGCAGGTACAAGTGCAGGCGCAGGCGCAGGCGCAGGCACCAGCAGTACCTTCTGCGCCTCCGCAGCCGGGACTCGACCAGTCACAGTACGCAGTTCTTGTCGGTCCGTTGCCACCAAGTAAATACGACGATAGACTTCGAGCAGCGTATGAGATGGCATGGCGCGCGGTTTCTCGAAACGAAGATGACGGCTGGAAGTTCAAGCTCGAACAGGATGGCGTCAAGGTTTATTTAAAGTCAGATCCAAATGGTGGTGAGTTGAACTTCTCGAAGGGTATCGGCATAATTGCGGGCAGTCCCGAGATGATCCGCGCAATGTATTGTGCACCAGGCACCCGGCCCTTATGGGATGAAATGTACGATACCGGAGAAGTTATTGAACAAATTGACCCCAATACGACTATCGGGTATGCTGCTTTTAAGGCACCCTGGCCTGTCTCAGGACGTGATTTCTGTACCATCGGTCGATCCATTGTCAATCCTGACGGATCCATTCTCGTTTACCACGCAGATTACCAGCATCCAAAGGCGCCCAAGAAAAAAGGTCTGGTGCGTGGTGAATTGATTTATTCTGCGTTGTATGCAAAGCCCATCCCTGGCAATCCGTCCAAGAGCGAAGTCATCTATGCAGTCGGAAGCAATCCCAAGGGAAGTCTCCCAACCAATATTGTCAATGCCGTCAACGTGAAGCAACCACTGTGCGTTGCACGCATTGGACATGTCATCGCTACAAACCGTGCCGCTCTCGACAAGGCCATGGAAGCCGAACGTCAAAAGTTCAGAGCACTTGTACCCGCCAGTGCGCAAGTACCGAGCGTTGCACAGGCATCAGCTGCTCCATCCGCCCTTGAGGAGAAGGTTGCAACCTCCCCTTCCTCGCAATCGGTGCCGGCCGTTGCAGCTGCGTCGCAGGTCGGGGAAGATGAGTATGAAGACCCCGATAAGACCGGATACAGCCTTTCCTTGCGCCCACTGCCTCCTAGCCCATACGATGAGAAGCTGCGTGCCTGCGAAGAGCTTGCTTGGCGTGCAGTCACGCGGGGCGAGGACGATGGATGGAAGTGCTTATTAGAGCAAGATGGTATCAAAGTGTACCAGAAGCCTAACCCAAGTGGCGGTGAGATTAACTTCTGTAAGGGTGTCGGTATCATCGATGGTAGCCCTGAAACGGTGCGATGCGTCTTTGCGGCGAGTTCACTACGAACGAAGTGGGATGATATGTTCGATCGAGGTGACATTCTGGAAGTTGTGGACACCAACACAATGATTAGCTATGGTGCGTTGAAAGCGCCGTGGCCTGTGTCGCCGCGTGATTTCTGCACCGTTGGGCGCGCGATTGTGAAACCTGATGGATCTATCTTTATGTTTAACACAACGGTCGACCATCCAAAGGCAAAGCCTGTTAAGGGGAACGTTCGAAGTGAGGTGATCTACTCAGCCATTCTTATTAAGCCCGTCCCTGGACAACCCAATAAGAGCGAGGTTTTCTATTCAGTTGGAAGTGACCCTAAGGGTAGCATTCCCACGGGTATCGTCAACGCGGCCAACATCAAGATGCCTTTGTTGGTCGCACGTGTCGGTGAGTTTATTCGAAAGAATCCCGAGGATGTTAAGGAGGCACACAGAATTGCACGACAACTGTACGATCGTGCAGTTGCTGAAATCAAGCAGCGACGCAAGGGACAGTTAGCTGCAGAAGGAGATGATGTCGTGTCAAGCCTTCGTCGCGGTGAGGCAATTCCAGGTGTTGTCTCGATTCGATGGCCTGAACTCAGTCCTGAAGAAGCTGAAAATCAGAATTCGTGTCATGACGAGGTCTGGAGACGTAGTGCGGTTTTGTTCGCGAACCAAACAACGAAACAACACTTTACTTGTGTTCGCCAGCTCCTCAAGACCACAGGCTACTTCCCTCTTCGTGACGCGACTGATGAGATGGCTGCTACTCGTTTGGCGGAGCAACTCTCTGACTTCGAGATTGGTGTGCTCAGTCTGAAACTTGGCGGTCTCCGAGGAACCTATGCGAGCGTCCTGGACGAGATGAACCTGCGGTGCCTGATGCAAGTTGATGGTCGTGAGCTGCTGTCGGCGTCCGCGGTCAAGGATGTCAATGGTACTGGATTCCCTACCTTCTTCGGAACTGCTAACTCCCGAGTGTGCTTCCCCCTCTGCTCTGCCAAGAGTCAGCTGCAAATCACTCTGCTGTCTTGTACACCATCCGGAAATGCCAAGTCGGTCGTCGGTTCACTAAATCTTACCTTCGGTGAACTCTTCGAGGGCAGCTCGAGAATCGACACGTGCGCAGCACGACGCGGTTGGTACGCGCTCGGCAATCTTCCGCGCGAAATCGACCGTGCCGCGGCCCGCAAGGCGATCCAGCTACGCAATGCATCGGTGGCAAACAAGGGGAAAGACGGAAGTACTGGCGTTACAACGAACGAAATGCTCCGCGCCCTTGACGAACCACCTGGTCTATTCATTTGCCTTGAGAGTAATGTCGTGTATTCACTCCAACGTTGGTTCGCCACAACCGCTCTGACCACGCAGCCCACCACGCTGGCGAAGGAGGCGCGTCCTGCTGGCTCTCTTCAACTTCGTGTGCCACCTTGCACATCGCGTGAGGCCAGCCTCTTAATTAACCAGCAATCCCGTCTCGAACGTGACGCCACCGATGCATCAGCGCTGCTCACGGGTGCCGGTAAGCTTGGAGATGTGGCCAATGACGAAGCTTCATTCGCACGTTCGGTGATTGATCCATCAACCCTCAGCAATCCTCTGGAGGTGGTCAATCCACTCGCGAGTGGTGCGGAATTCTTTGTCCCCGAATTGTTAGTGCACAATGTCACTAGATTGGCAATGGTCGGAGCCCCGCTGCTCAATCTGTTTACCGAAGCACGACGGATCTGCACTTGGGCCGACCCAAGCCGAAGTGCGGTTGCATTGGCATTCTGGATTGCGCTTGTCCAACTCCCTCACCTAATTCCTACTGTTCTATGTATCCTTTTCCTTTGGATTGCACTACTATCTGCTGCCAATTGGCACTTCCGAGAGGCATCCAGTCGCTCAGCAACTACATACGCATTGCAGCTCAAGCAACGCGAGAACTACGCTGCCATCTACGCGCAACAGTTACGTGCGCTATATCCTAGTTTGTCAAGTCGTTCCAAAGCACTCTTGCTCGCGCTCCAAACGTCGACGGGTCGTCTGGCCTCGCTGTTAGACCGCTTTGTGGGTCTATTTACCTGGTCAGCAGGAAATGAAGTCACAGGTTTCCTCTGTGTTGTCGCGACTTTATTGCTTATATTGAGCCGATTCCTGCCTCCGCAGCGAGTTGCGCTTGTTGCGATCTACTTCATCGCAGGTTGGCATACGAGCCTGTTGTCCACATTACGGCACACTGTAAACTGCTTGATCCATTTCCATACGCAGCTTTCCAACATGCATCGTGACTGTGAGCTTCTACGTCTATTGGCGTTGAGGAGCCACATCGCACCCGACACCACGCTCGTCGGTCGAGATGGATTAGTCGTGGAATCATCGTAGTGGCAGTTGCCGTCAATCATCACCCTAACAACCCTACCCTACCCTACCCTCGCCTGTTACATGTACTTTGTTCCGTATACCTACTCTTGGTCAAGAATAAACATTTGCCTTTCGTGTTGTACCCACGTGTGTATTTAGTTATAGCTTGGGTCTTCGCCCACGCGGCTAGTTCCATGACTCGCCCTGTTCGAGTGCTCAGTGAGAATTTTTCAAGTGCTCGGAACAGATTTCCAACATTGCGAGAACGCTGTGCACAGATCCCTGCCACGTGCAAAAAGTACACATTTCGATGTTTCTGCACGCAAGAAGCTAGTTTACCTAGGTGCCACACCCGCTCGACTCATATTCGCGGATATATACACAAACATCCAATCTCCGAAGTTCCATTCGCAAGATGTCGAAGTTGCGACGGTACTTACCGCGGCTCAGCCTGGCACCCATGGTAGATGTTTCCTTCGCACCCTATCGCTACTTCAATCGACTTCTGTCGCCGTCAACGGTACTTTATACACCGATGTTGGTGGACGCGCAGCTACTTCGCTCCGTCCCCTCCACTCGATCGAACTTACTGGCTTACTTTGCCGAAGAAGTTTGCAGCGACCAACAGAAGTGGGAACAAATGTGGAGTCGGCGGCCCGAAAAGGTTCTGCCAGCAAACCATGGCCATGGTGGGCTCGTTGCCCAGATCAGTGGGTGCGTACCAGAACAACTTGTCCAGGCAGTGAAGTTGATCGAAGCGCTGGGGTTTAACGCAATCAACGTGAATATGGGGTGTCCTGCAGAAAGCGCCCAATCTGGACTTTCGGGGGCTGCCCTTATGAGGCATCCCGAATTTGCAAAGGTTCTGAGATCGATGCGGAAAGCCACAAAGTTGCCTGTGACTGTTAAGTGTCGACTCGGTGTCGATCGACCAGCAGACTACAATTGGTTCAGAGATTTCGTTACGAACATGGCAAGAGAAGCAGAAATTGACCACTTTATCATTCATTCGCGAGTGGCCATGCTTGCACTCGATCCGAAAAAGAACCTTGCGGTGCCACCCTTGCAGTTTGACTTTGCGCATCGACTGAGACGAGATCTCTACAGCGAATTCGGAAACGCTCGGGAAATCAAGGTTGAGTACAATGGTGGAATTTCAAACATGCTGGATTGCTTGTGTCGCGGATGGGGTATTGACAAGCTGAAGCCTCCGACGGTTAGACCTTCATCCACTGCGATCGCACGAGTCAATCTTTCAACTGAAAGCAGATCGCAGCTTGTGACTCATAGTATATTAGAAATCGCGCGTCAACTGCATCAGCGCGGCCTTGACGATGGAGAGTTTCTGAAACGCATCTTGACAAGTGATCCAGTAGTAGATGGAGTGATGATTGGTCGTCTAAGCTCAAAGGAACTTGTCTTCCCTGCCAAATATGACGCCTTGCTGGCGGTGATTGAGAAGCTGAGAGAGTGCTACGACGCGAGTACTGGCTCTCCAACTGAATCACTCGCAACGTTTTGGCTCAGGGCATGGAACGCTACTAGCCCTGAAGCTCTGGCGTATTTGGAAATGTCAAACCAGCAAGCAGAGGAATTCCGTGCCTCACCTCGGCTCATTGTAGCAGTAAGCGAGCGAATGATTGACTTCTTGCCAGCAAATGGTAAACAAACGCGACGTCTGCTTCTTCAGAGGTACTTGGATCTGCTGAAGATGTTAGGATCCCAAAGTCAAGAGCATAGTCACTTGCGAGAAGCCTGGATCAAGAGTACGAGTTATCAGCACCTCTCCAGTCTCCCTAAGTCCGTAGATATCGGCATTCCGACTTCGTTGCAATTACCAAACGAGGATGAACTACCCTATCTTGCGAGTAATGCGCGCCTTAAAGCTCATGAAGCCAAGCTTGACTCAGTGGACATGAACATGCCTCTGGGCGCGCAACTAATACCGGCTCTTGAGTGGCACTCCCCGCTACATTCCCTCTGTGCCAACTCGATGGGTTCTGGGGCAGCATGGCGGAAAGTAATGCATGACATCCTGACGCAAGTCCAGCATCAGGCCAAACAATGTAAGTGGTCCCATGCGGCTTCTGAGGAAGAAAAGGTGGATCGGATAGCTTGGGGCCTGAGAGCCTATGCCAGTCGTCTCGCGGGAGTAGTCGGTGACTCCGAGCTTTTATGTGCAACAGGCACAAATTCATTACCGACTCTCCACCAAGCTTTAGACAAACCAATTGTGAGTGAAGAAGTGATGGCAGAAATCGTGTGGGCTCTGGTAGGAGTCGATCCAAAGGAGGTTCCAAAGTCTTGAGTTTGTAAGGCTTGGGAGTCACCTCACACTGTTACATTAGCTTCGCCAGTAAATGGCAGTATAAAAAAGAATATGCTTATGCAACAAAACACGGCAATTTTGTATTAACGTCACTCTCAACGAGAAGTTATGATTATTGTGTGGACATTGCATCGCTATCACTCGACTTCGATACAACTTGGATCTCGCCAGAGGTTACTGTCGCTGATGGGCTGTTTTGTGCAGGCTGATGCCGGTGAACACCTGCTGGCTTCGTGGCGAATGTCAAATAACCAGTGTGACCGCGCATAATTTGCGAGGGGCGAATAGTGAAGGGTGCAGCTGGATACCCGGCGAGGAGATTGTTCACGTGTTCCATCGTACCAATCACGCGAGGTGGCTTAGGAGACTCGCCCGTCATTGCCTCGTGTGATCGCTTCTCGCCCAGAGTAGCGGGCGTGGTTGATACATCTGCGATAGTCTCTGCGCTGCCATCCTGAGCACAGGAACTGGATGACTGAAGGTCTGTCTCAGCGCCTTGTTGCTCACCGCTCTCCACCTCTGTGGCCGAAGATGCAGACGAGGGGGATGATGCGGCTGTAGTAGCAGCAGCGGAAGACTGCTGTACTCGCTTGAACCTGCTTGCACGAGGAGGCGCCGGTAAATTGCAGCCGGGAATGTCGATAGGTGCGTCATACGGCGAGGGCCTGTAAACTTCAAGGGGTCGAATCAAGCACTCCACGGTAATGACATCGAGGTACTTCAGCTGACTCAACTTCAAACATGTTCGCTGCACCTGCTCGATACACGGTGAAAACGAGCAAATACGACCTTGTGGACGAAGCGAGCGGTTGACATCGTCCAGGACCACCCAAGGAGTGGGCAGATCCAAGAACCAGGCGTCGACACCTGCAGTGAACTTGGGGAATCCCTTCGCACATACGTCGCGATGACGAACTGTGATGAGGTGGTCAATCTTGTTCTGTTTGAAGTCCTCTTGGGCTCGCTTTACACGCTCCGCATTGAACTCAAAGGTGTGAAGGTGACCGTGCGGTGCGATGGCTCGGGCAATGGAAGTCGAGAGCGAGCCACTTCCCGTTCCTGCCTCGACTACAACGGAGCCTGCTTTAATGTTCAAATGGTGCAGTACCATGGCAATATCGGTTTGAAACAGAATCTGCGTCCGCAGTGGGAGCGCCGCAGTCCAGAGCTGAGGGGTGGGTGCGAGGATCGTGACAGTACCCGAACCTCCCTTGCGGGACTGGACGACGCAGCCGTAGCGCTTCCCAATGATGTCATTATGAGAGTAGTTACCACCCTTGTTTGCAAACCACTGATGTCGCTTTACTTGCAGCACACGGATACTGCCGAAGCCCTCATACACCATCACCCAATCATCCTCCTCGATCCTGTCTGTGCGTGAGAGCATGGTGAATCGCGCTATGTAGCTATCGAGCGGGTGCTTTCAGCCCGGCGACAAGTTAGTCTGTCTTGTTTGTACTCGCTCGCTATGAAGATGGTCCTCCGGCGCACACTACCTCCTCAATCCAAGGTGCGTACTCTGTCGAGCTCGAAAGTGCGTAGCTGTCGGTGGGTTGAAAAGGAGATTTGGGTGTATATAGGGAAGGTTAGTGCATAATAAATAGCATAGTACGAAGTGAAATGCATGTGAGGGGTGTTCTAATTGTGAGTTGGAAGACCTAGCCCACGGCAACCCCGCCATACAGACACTCGGAAGGGGCACAAATGAGTTTGGAAACCACCCTTGTGACCTAGTCTATATAGTGGTGAAGACCCTAGTGTGTGGTGTAAACAACAGTAGCATGTATTCTTACTCGGTTGGAACCTTTATTATCACCCCACTTTAGACACCCCCATACCCCACACTACTACAAAATAGCCTCGCTACCAAATCTACTCAAAAAGGATATCTCGCATATCTGTGCGTTTGATAGGCACCGAGGCGGGCTGAGAAGGCAAACCCACCGCACTTGAACTGATCATACCATACTATCATGAGCTCGCAGAAGGGTAGCGCCGGCGCGCTCGGTGGTGCCAAGCAGCAAGCCTCACCCAAGAACTACGTCCGACTTCTGAATCCAGCTGAAGCGAAGTTCTGGGAAGTGGAGGTAAAGGATGAATTCAAGATGGTGAATTACGGCGCAATTGGCCAGGCTGGACGTGTGAATACTGTGGAGCATGGCTCGAAGGCGGAAGCGTTAGATTCGGCTCGTAAGGCGATCAAAGATAAGCGCTCCAAGGGCTTTACTCAGCTCGACTCGACGAAAGACCAGGCTGGTTCGCTATGGGATGCTGTGACAGCCCATGTGCGTGTGTCGCAAGCAACGCGTGAAGAGCGACGACAAAGTAAGTCGGTGCCCCGCGAGACGCTTCTAACGGCGACTGGCGCTGAGGTTGTTCAGAATCCACAATCTGTCAATCAGGACGGCGAGATCTTTTACAATCAATATGGCTATGCTGTGCGTGTCACGAAATCGCAGCAACAGCCAATGCAGCAACAACCGATCACACCGCCTGTCGAAATGCGTCCGATCGACAACGTGCGTGCTGAGATAACAGTCCCGATGAAGCGCGTTGGTTCCGAAGCGCGTCGGCAATCTGCTAGCGCAACCTCTTCCGTCACGCCCTCAGACGGTAGCGCAGTAGACCAGCATGGAGCCTCAACAGCATCCTCGATAGCCCACGCAATGGCGGCGTCCGCAGCGGCCGCAGCTGCAACAACTGCTGGAGCCACACCCTCGCTAAACCCTCGCGATGGCATCTCAGCAGCGAAAACGTCCCAACAACACATTCAGCCTATAACCATCACCTCGGCCCCATCATTCGAGTCTCACGGAAGGAGTGATGCTCACGAGCCACCCCCAACCAGACACTTTGGTTCAACCTACGTGTACTTTTCCACGAACGACTCCTTCCCCGATCTGGAGTCATCGCAGAACTATTTCACGCAGGACCCTGCGGGCCAGCACCAACCTACTTTAGTCCATCCTCAACAGTATTACAACCAGCACTTACGGATCCTCGACTCTGCGCTACACTATCCTATCCTGCCCGCGTCGAGTCCTTCCACAGCAGCGTGCATCGTGCCCTTGGCTGGGTCTACCACTGTAGTGCCTCCTGCGCATGAGATTATGGATGCTGCCAGGCACTTAGCACAAGGGGGTTATTTCGGTCCCTCTTTCACCCAAACACAAAGTCTACCACAAATTCCGCCATCTGCCATGGAAGCACCACCCATTCAATGGAGCTCCGCAAACGCCGAGACCGATGCTTGGCGCCAAAGCTCTCGCGAAGGAACGGTGACCCTACCAGTGCACATACCTTCTGTGGCAAGTAATTACCACGCACCCGAAGCCCTTCCTTCAGCCCAGCATCCCCTTCTTACGATGTTCGTGTCTCAGCTTGATGTTGCCACGCAACCTAGGCAGGAAAATGTAAGAACCCACTTCGAAGACACCACATCCGTGGATCCCAAACCCATTCTAGAAGCCGTCGATACCAGAGTTGATTTGCAAGCTCCTGTTTTCGCGCCCCAAGACGCGGCTGGTCAAGGTGCATTGGCTGGGGTTCAGAGCTCACTCAAAGCAACTCCATCAATCTTGCCGCCACTTCCAATTCCAGATGTTGCCGTTGAGCGCTGTGTCTCAGATGGTAAGCAAGAGCTCTCAGCACTTGTTGGTGGTGGCCAAAGTCGATTGATTCTCCTGCCGCTTCCTGTACTGGGCAGTGATGTAGACAAATTTCTTATGAAAACCATCCAGGAATCCGACCCCGATGCTTTATTCCCCACTTCCTCACATATTTCCTATACCGATGATGCGCATGCGGTATCGAGCAAGAAGCGAGCACCGCTCATTAAGATGGTCAACAAATTGGTAGCGTCTGAGCTTCGTCGACGACGTGAACAAATGGAACAACCAGGGACCATCTCAACAGATGCTACTTCAGCGAATGATACTCTACAGAATCGCGAGTCAAGATCGAGCGATGCGATTCCATCGTCAGGTCTTACGATTTACCGCGGCAACTCCCTGATCGCCTTCTCTCTTGCCCCTGGAGCTGCTTCGGGCGGCAACAAACCTCCTTTCCTTGAAAGCGTTTACCGAGGAAATGCCACAACAGGTTTAGCGGGCATTGATATCTTCAAAGCTCCCCTTGAGACAAAGGACACAGACTCGTCTGCGAAGGTCCAAGATGATAAAGTCTCGACAGCCAACGAATCCGGAAACGCATCGGCACCCAATTTGGTCCCCGCTCCAAATTCACCTCCATTGCTACTCACACTGCCATCAACGATTGCATTCCCCATGGAATTGCCTGATTTCCATCCTGCAGCGAGCGTTGGTCCCAACATCTCTCCTTCCGCCATGGCGCCCGCACTCACTCGCCTTCAGTCTCCAGGCTCACCGTCCCGTGCGCAATGGTCACGTACCCGATCCCGCAATGGCTTCTCAGTGGCCGTAACTGGTACTACAACGCAAATGAGTGCTCTTTTGAAGGACTTGATTCAAGCGCAAAGCCAAACGAAGCTCGCACCATCGGCTGCTCATGACTCGTCCACTCTCCCCGATGATATCAACTACCTGACTCGGACCAGTACGGTATCGGATGTTACTACCGGCACCGATGCAACAGCTAGCACGTCCTTTTCAGTACACGTGGTGATGACCCGGGCAATTGACGCACACAAGGAACAATGGGAGGCCCAGCTATCGGGCAATACCGTCCGTTTCCGCCTCGTAGTTGCGTATCCTCGACGTGATGATGCTGAGGCGAGCTCCGAAGACGAGCGATTTGACGAGGAGTTGGAGGTGCGCGTCCACATGGACCAACGAACTTTCTCGAGCGCAGCCGCCGCGCAAACACTCTTCGAAAACGAAATTCAGGCTGCAACAGCCAAAGGTTTCGTGAGCGTCACTCAGGCCGAAATTGATGCATTTGTTCAATCATACCTCGCAAAACTGCGTGCGCTTCGCTTTGTGGATCAAAACCTCAAATCGTCTACCATCGAGCCGGTCAACGATACTGACGAAGACACTCTCAGAGCACCAGCGCCGGCTTGGTTGACGGATATCGCATCGCTCCAAGCGATGACTGATCGTCTGGCGCGCAGGGCATCCGAAGGCGAGGCAGGTCTCGGACGAAGACGTGAGCGTAAGCTATCCATAGCGGAGTATCTCGAAGATGAGACAACAGCTGTTCCTTCTTCGTCAGCTGTTGGCCATGAGAATAACACGGCACAAAGTAATGTGGATATAGGTTATGAGAGTCCAAAGCGAGTTAAGTTGGAATGAAATGAGGACCTCAACGATGAGTGAAAAATAGGACTGATCGATTCGATGCTGATTGTATACGAACATGTGTAAAACGAATCTCAACCCAGATACATCCTTGTTTTATCCTCCATTAATGGCGCGACGAAATCAATCAATGACCAGTATGTTTCGTTCGAGCTTAGTTTCTCATTGTGACGTCGCTTACTTAATGTTATAATACACCCTTCATGGTGTGCGGGTTAATGTCATGTATACGCTCGAACGACCTCCCATGATGAAATACGACTTGGGAGCATATGATAGAGGTAAGTGTGCTGAGAAAGAATATCGCACTCTAATGTGCAAACTCGACGAGAACCTGATGAAATTGAAGGCTATCTCCGGGCGGGGACGGATATGATTTGTCCAGGCATTGAGGACGCTGCGGAAGGATGCCACGGGGGTATTACCTGATCTCGGACGGCTGAACTAGTGGTGTTGTTCGCACCCCTGACTTCAGACTTCCTCAAGGTGCACAACCCACACCCGCCGAAGCAGTCAAAGTACAACTGCCTACACGACGAATCTGATCGAGTCCATTCGTGATGTCCTGGGGGCACGACTCGTAAATCCAGATGCATCCGCGTCCAGGTCCGAGCGACCAACGCCTGTATCTTTAATCCTCCACGACAACTGGTTGTCCACTTCGCCCACTCTGAGATACCAGTGTGTCAAAATACCTGGCTTCAGCCCATGACGCACCCATGCGTTTCGTAGAGCAATGCTACTTGCCGCTGCGGTCGCAGACGCAGACTAAGACGTCGGGGCCCTTCGCTTAGCTGTGTGGAAAACCAAAGGCAGCACGGAGCGAGCCAAAGTCACTTGTGAGAGCGTCTCCACCACCCAGTGGGCTGATCAGTGAGTACCCTGGTGGCATGGGTCTTCTCTGGAAGTACCCCGGACAGCTAATGTAAATGTTTCAAAACACATTGTATTTAATCTTCTATGTACAGTATTTATTCGATGGCTTCACAAATGAATAAACTGCCATGAATAAACCACAATGCTCTTTGCCTAGATCTGCTCACCCCTGGCTGGTGTAGTGGTCTTTTACTGTTTCACTACCTGAGGATATGCTAGGGGCTCTGGAAGGGCTAGGAATGGGCTCGAGAGGTTAAATCTTCCGACTGCTTCAGCCAAGCTAAATGGTCGTCGCGTGTATACCAGCCATTTGAAGAAATCATCTTTTCTCGCAGGTATTCGAACTGAGCTTTACCCTTTTCTGCTGCTCTGGCTGTTTCTTCAGCCTCTCTTGCGCGTGCTTCAGCTGCTGCGAGAGCTTGACGAAGCTGATCATTCGCAGCCTTGATCTCTTCCATGACCTTGTGCTGCTCTTGGAGGGTTTTGAGAGTCTTACGGTCGTGAGCCATCTCGTCCTTGATCTCAGCAGCGGTGCGCAAAGTCAGAGCGTTGTAGCTTTGGATCAACTATCTAGACTCGGCTCGGATCCTGTCCGTGAAGCCTTCAAGACGCTTCTTCACTTTGAAAGCGCAGAAGAAGCAGGTCTGCAGGTTCTTAAGCTGCTCGCAGAGGTCCTCGAGCGTCCTGCCAGAGTCATTGAGGAGGTCTTGAATGCCCGCAAGGGTGCTGGATGGCAAGCTTTGCACGAGTTGCAAGGCATTTTTGATGTTGGAGAGTTCGTGTAGGAGTCTCTCCTTCGTCTCCTTGTTGTCTTGGTGCTCCCCAAGCAATTCGTAGGCCGTCTGGGCCGCGGTGAGAGCTGTTGTGATTAGATCTGCCATCTCGTTTCAGCAAATGCCTACGCGTGAGTCGCAGGTAGACGTATGTACAGAAGAATTGAGACAGAAGGAGTGGGTACTGGTGAGTAACTAGCACCACACTTGAAATCGGTCTTCCTCTCAAGCCAAAGTGAGATGAAACCACTTCATGATCTTGGAGAAGAATACGGGCAGATGGCATGCGTGCAGCGTCGCCAAAGTATGATACTCTCACCTACCTGCTGTATCTTAATCGAATGTGTGTAAAGATACAAGTCAGCACTCGCATGCAACTGCGATTTATCCCTTGATATGCACGTGTTCCCGCCAGAATCACTAGAATCAACAGAAATTCGAGTTATGGCTTGGCTGTAGTCAGGGGTTACAGAATATGAGCCAGTGTGGTGAACTTGGCTTCGTGAGGTTCGGTGTTCGCGAGTCAGCGTAACACCGAACCTTTCCTGTTCCGCTACGACAACGTAGCAAGCAACGTGCGGCCAGTCCGGTCCGTGTGGTGTCTTCGGCTCCCTCGGTGCAGGCGAGCAATCGAGGAGGAGCCGAAGACGTTGTGCCTGATCTGCGTCAAACTGTTTCCGCTGATCGGACAGTTGAGAGTGGTGTTTCTTCTCGCCCGTCCATCCCTTGTCTTTGCTGTATCTTGTTGGACTTGAGCTTGTCACTGGAGGTGCTGGGAAGCATGTGAAGAATCGATTCGAACTCGAGCATGTCGACACATCAAGGGTGGGGTTAGTTCTCATGTGATGTCCCTCGCGAAGCGAAATGAGGCGAAATAATAATTCTGGTGCTGGTGCTGAAAAAAGGGGGTGCGTCGAACGGGATTCGAACCCGCGCGTGTTGCCACATTTGAACTTAAGTCAAACACCATCACCATCTCGGTCATCGACGCGTTGTTTTTGGCCACAAATTGTTTTTTTCTCCGCGGGATCCGCACGTGTGTGGAGTTGGAGTTGGGTGGGTGAGGTCAGCCTGTCAGGCTGAGCCAGGCTTAGCCAGGCTGAGCCAGGCTGAGCCAGGCTGGGCCAAGCCGAACCCAAGAACAACCCGCACGCGCCTTTTCATGGAGTTTTGATCGCCCAAAACACGCAGAAAGGCCCACCACAGGGTTTGGGCTGGATTGGGATGAGCGAGGATGAGCGAAGTAGAATAGAATATCCCCTTTTCACGAGTTTTGATCGCCCAAAAC